>Ga0206117_100145_pt1 | contig 115942 bp, 104 predicted proteins | sample 3A5Ametagenome_FD_177997 | JGI IMG/M metagenome (GOLD analysis project Ga0206117, IMG submission 177997) | Enriched microbial communities from leaf-cutter ant dump, University of Wisconsin, Madison, United States - 3A5A | ecosystem: Environmental > Terrestrial > Nest > Insects nest > Nest dump...
ACGAAGCCGGTATCGGTACCGACTACAAGCTGGGTGCCATCACCGTGGGCGTGAACTACGACTACATCGGCAAGTCGGGCTTCGATGCCGATGTGTTCAGTGCCAAGGTGCGTTACGACTTTTAAGCGCTCACAAGCTGTAAGCCGCAAGAAAGCAGCCCGCGTCGCAGGGCTCTTTCTTGCAGCTTGCCGCTCTGAGCCAGAGTTTGCAGTCAAATGGCTTGCAGTCAGGTGATGTGATTTTGACGCCAACTCATTTACCATCGCCACGCGCATGGCGTGGCACTTAGCCATCATCATCCCGGCCGTTGCCACGCAATGGATGCATCGTGACTACAAAACGTTTAAGGACTGAACCGTGGCTTCCATGCTTTTCCGCAAGACCCTGCTCGCCGTGGCCATTACCGCCACCACCGTTCCTGCCTATGCCCAGACCGTGCAACTGACCAACGCCGGCTTCCTGAGCGAACGCCAGACCTACGCCGAAGACCTGGAGATTACCGGAACCTTCACCGGCGGCACTGACGAAGATGCCATCGAATTCAACGGCAGCCATCTGCAGAAGAACCTGATCCTCAACGCCACCATCGACAGCACCGGCAATTTCGCCGGCGGCGTGGACATGGACGTCTACGAAGGCCCCAACAACAGCACCGTCAACAACTACATCGACGGTGACGTCATCAACAAGGGCAGCATCAGCGCCACCGGCGGCGGCGCCAACGCACTGATGATCGATCCGGCGGTGATCGGCGGCAGCGTGATCAACGAAGGCCTGCTGTCGGCCAAGGGCGAACCGCTGAAGGACGGCGGCGGCACCGATGTGGCCCGCGCCTTCGACATGGGCGGCTCGACCCGCATCGCTGGTGACCTGGTCAACGCCAAGAGCGGTCGCATCATCGCCCAGGGTACCGATGCCGTCGGCATCAACCTGGCCGGCGGCGAAATCGTCGGCAAGGTCATCAACAACGGGCTGATCCAGGTCGACGGCGAAGACGCCGCAGGCGTGACCGCCAGCGGAGGCTTCAATGGCCCCAACTACGACCGCACCGACCTGCGCGGCATCGAGAACAACGGCACGATCATCGCCGACGGTGCAGACGCCAACGGGATTCGTGTCGAGAAAGCCAGCTTCACCGGTTATATCGATCACATCGTCAACACCGGGACCATCCAGGCCACCGATGCCGCGATTCACATCGGCGACTACGACATGGACGGGGGCATTGGCCTGCCCCTGCGCATCGTCAACAGCGGCACGCTGATTTCCACCGACGAAGCCGTCGATGCCGCCGATGCCAGCGGCCGGGTCTGGCTGCGCTTGCTGGACGGCAGCAAGGTGACCGGCAACCTGATCGGCCTGCATGACGTCTACATCACCGGCAATGTCGAGTTCACCGGCACCGACAGCCAGGCCGACGGTGCCAATATCCGCCTGTACAACGAATACAGTTCGGTCGACATCGGCAGCCCCGACCTCGGCCACACCCAGTTCAGCCTGCTGTCCCCACACACCCGCATCGATGGCCGGGTCTATGTAGCGAACGACACGTCGCTGCTGCTGAACCTGTCCAGCGCCACCAAGCCTGACACTGCAGTGCTCAGCGTTTCCGGACTGCTTCAGTTCAACAAGGACTCGCAGGTCCAACTGGCCGCACAAGGCAGCGACTTCTCGGCGAACGGCACCACTTACAAGCTGATCGAGGCAGGCAAGATCGAGTTCCTCGAGGACGACCACCTCACCGTGGACCCGAACGGCAAGATCAATCTGAGCAGCACCTCCGCCCTGCTCAACATCGACAGCTACAAGCTGGAAGACAACACCCTGGTCGCCACCGTCACCGGCAAGGGCAAGGAAGAAGTCAAGGAAATCATCGTCGGCAACGGCGGCTCGGCCAACAGCCAGAAAGCCATCGGCAGCCTGGTCAACGACGGCGTGATCAACCGCATCCGCCAGCAAAACCCCAACGATCCGTTGCTGCAGACCCTGCTCAACACCAGCGAAGCCGACCTGACCCGCATCGCCGAGCAACTGGCCCCGGAAACCAACGGCGGCGCCACCCAGGCGGCGACCACCAGCCAGAACCTGGTCAGCAGCGTCACCGGCAGCCGCACCAGCAGCCTGCGCGGCGCCTCGTCGGGTGAAGCCTTCAAGGAGGCCGGCGTGTGGGTGCAGAGCCTGTACAGCGACGCCACCCAGGACCTGCGCGACGGCGTGGCCGGCTACAACGCCTACAGCCGCGGCATCGCCGTGGGTGCCGACGGCAAGCTCAACGACCAGCTGACCCTGGGCCTGGCCTACAGCTTCATCAACACCGACGTGAATGGCAAGAGCGGCAATAAGACCGAGGTCGACAGCCACGCCTTCACCCTGTACGGCGGCTACGAGCTGGGCAACTACTTCGTCGACGGCAGCCTGACCTACGGCCTCAACGACAACGACGGCAAGCGCCAGATCGCCAGCACCCAGGCCAAGGCCAGCTACGACAGCGACCTGCTCGGCCTCAACCTGGTCGGCGGCTACACCTGGCGGATCAACCCGCAGGTGCTGGTCGAGCCACGCCTGGCCGCGCGCTACAGCCTGGTGAACATTGACGGCTATCGCGAGAAGGGATCGTCGGCCGCCCTGAAAGTCGAGGACCAGCGCTACGAAGCCATCGAACTGGGCGCCGGCGTGCGCGTGGCCGGCAGCTTCAACCTGGGTGCCGGCACCCTCGAGCCGCAGGTCAAGCTCATGGCGTACCACGACTTCGCCGCCGACCAGGCCAGCAGCACCTCGACCTTCCTGCTCGGCAACACGCCCTTCGTCACCACCGGTGCCAAGGCCGTGCGCAACAGCTACGAAGCCGGTATCGGTACCGACTACAAGCTGGGTGCCATCACCGTGGGCGTGAACTACGACTACATCGGCAAGTCGGGCTTCGATGCCGATGTGTTCAGTGCCAAGGTGCGTTACGACTTTTAAGCAGCCACAAGCTTCAAGCTGCAAGCCTCAAGAAAGAGCAGTCCGCACCGCCACGACTACTCCTTGCAACTTGAAACCCAACACTTGAAAACGAAAATGCCCCCGCTCTCACGACCGGGGGCATTCTTTCAACTGCTTCAAGTGAACAACAAAAACAGCAGCGACACGGACTGCCCGTTCTTGCAGCTTGCAACTTGCAACTTGAAGCTCATTTGGCCTGGTAGATGATTCCCGGGCTGCACTGGACCATCTGGTAGTGATCCGGCAAGCCGTTCAGCGCCTCGGACGCGCCGAGGAACAGGTAGCCACCCGGCTTCAGCGTGGCATAGATGCGGGTCAGGATGTCCTTCTTCACCTGTGCCGAGAAGTAGATCAGCACGTTGCGGCAGAACACGATGTCGAACTTGCCGAGGGCGGCATAGCTGTCCAGCAGGTTGAACGAACGGAATTCCACACGACTGCGGATCGGCGCCTTGATCGCCCAGCGCCCCGGCCCCTTGGGATCGAAGTAGCGTTGCAGGCGCTCCTGCGACAGGCCGCGGGCGATCGCCAGGCTGTCGTACTCGCCGGTCTTGCAGTTGGCCAGCATCGACCCGGACAGGTCGGTGGCGACGATCTGCGCGCCCATCTTCAACTGGCCGACGTTGCTGCGTTCGAACTCGTCGATGCTCATGGAGATCGAGTACGGCTCCTGGCCCGAGGAGCAGGCCGCCGACCAGATGCGCAGGCGCTGGCCCGGGTTGTTGCGGATCAACTCGGGGATGACCTTGTTCTTCAGCACTTCGAAGGGGTAGGTATCGCGAAACCAGAGGGTCTCGTTGGTGGTCATGGCATCGACCACCTGCTCGCGCAGACCGCTGCGCGGCTGGCTCTGGATGCGCTGCACCAGCTCGGTGAGCGTCTTGATGCCCTGCTGTTCCATCAGCTTGTTGAGACGGCTGGAAACCAGGTACTGCTTATTTTCGCCCAGCAGGATGCCACAGGCTTTTTCCAGGAAGACCCGGAACTGTTCGAAATCCAAATTACCCGTAGACAATGGTGCCGCCTCTTAAATCGTGTGCAACGTCGGGGACCGAAGCCCCCGACCCTTTTTAGTGTGTCGCGTTGATCCTGTCGACCACCCGCTGCGCCAGGTCATCCGGCCGGAACTTGGCGAGGAAGTCGTCGGCGCCGACCTTCTTCACCATGGCCTGGTTGAACACCCCGGACAGCGAAGTATGCAGGATGATGTGCAGGTTTTGCATGCGCGGGTCGTTGCGGATCTCCGCGGTCAGCGTGTAACCGTCCATCTCCGGCATCTCGATGTCCGAGATCATCATCAGGAATTCCTCTTCCGGACGCTTGCCCTCGTCGACCAGCTTCTTCAGGTAGTCCAGCGCCTGGCGACCGTCGTTGAGCGCGATCACCTCGACGCCGACGGTCTGCAGGCAGCGACTCACCTGCTTGCGCGCCACCGACGAGTCGTCGACGGTGAGCACCCGCAGCGACACCGCCTTGCTGTGCACCTCGGCATCGACCACGCCAGTGGAGACCGATTCCGACGCCGGCGCCACCTCGGCGAGGATCTTCTCGACGTCGATGATCTCGACCATCTTGTTGTCGACCCGGGTCACTGCCGTCAGGTAGTGATCGCGACCGGTGCCCTTGGGTGGCGGATGGATCTCCTCCCAGTTCATGTTGACGATGCGCTCGACCGAATGCACCAGGAACCCCTGGGTCTTGGTGTTGTACTCGGTAATGATGACGAAACTCTTGCTCGGGTCCTGGTTTTCCAGGGGAGGCAGACCCGTCGCCATCGCCAGATCCAGGATCGGGATGGTTGCCCCACGAATATTCGCGACACCGCGCACGACCCGGCTGGCCTTGGGCAGAAGCGTCAGGCTCGGGCATTGCAGCACTTCCCGAACCTTGAACACGTTGATCCCGTACAACTGCTCGCCACGCAGGCGGAACAGCAGCAGTTCGAGACGATTCTGTCCCACCAGTTGCGTGCGCTGGTTCACCGAATCCATAACACCAGCCATGCCAGACTCCTCAACCGAAGCTTGGGGCAGCGCGCTCATTCGGCACGCGCCTTGCTTTTTAACTTTTATGAATACGAAAACGACATTTTTCCGACGCCTGCACCGCCATCTGCCCGGCTTCCTTGCTGCGCTGTGCCTGCTGACTCCAGGCGCTCGAACTCTGGCTGACACCTTCACCTTGCCTGAACAACTTATCGGTGTCACTCAGGGGTTTCTTGAGTTCACTGTCGAAGACTATTTGCAAAAAACCCAGACCGAGGGTCGCTACGAGATCGAAGTGAACAATCTCGACCCGCGCCTGCGCATGCCGCTGTGCAGCGAACAGCTCGGTGCCAGCCTGGAAAGCCCGGCCCAGCCGCTGGGCCGGGTCACCGTGCGGGTGCGCTGCGATGGTAGCGCGCCCTGGACCGTGTTCGTGCCGGCCCAGGTCAAGCTGTACCGCGATGTGGTGGTGGTCAGCCGGCCCCTGAAGCGCGAGGCGGTGGTCGACGAACAGGACGTTTCCCTGCGCGAACGCGACGTCGGCCTGCTCAACCAGGGCTTCCTTTCCAGCCTCGACCAGGCGATCGGGCAGAAAGTCGTCCGACCAATGGTCATCGACCAGGTCATCACCCCGGTCCACCTGGAGCAGGCGGAGGTCATCCGCAAGGGCGATCACGTGGTCATCACCGCCCGCAGCGGCACCCTGGCGGTACGCATGCCCGGCGAAGCGCTGAGCAAGGGCGGCATGAGCGAACAGATCCGGGTGCGCAACCTCAACTCCAAACGGGTGGTCAAGGCCAGGGTAACCGGGCCCGGCCAGGTGGAGGTATCGATGTGACCTTGTGACGCAGAGCACCGCGCGGCCGATGAGCACTGGCGATCGGCAGACACATTTTCTAAACTGCGCGTATTACGGGCTGATGGCGCTGTCGCGAATCTTCCATTCATTCGCGCCTAAAGTTTTTTCCGGGTTGGCCGAAAAAAGGGCAAGCGTCCAAATTCCCACGAGGTTTTCTGATCATGGTCATCGACTTCAGTCGTTTGAATAACTCCCCGTCAGTGACGGGCGGCTTGCGCACCGGCAGCAGCCAGGAGCCAGCCGCCAGCACCAGCGCCGGCCAGCCTGCTGCCACCAGCGGCACCGCCCAGAGCGGGGAAACCGTACACCTCAGCCATGAGGCCCAGCAGTTGCAACAGGTCAGCGACAAGCTGCGCGACCAGCCCATCGTCAACAGCGACCGCGTGGCCGCGTTGAAACAGGCCATCGCCGACGGCAGCTACCAGGTCGACGCCAACCGCGTCGCCAGCAAACTGCTCAATTTCGAAGCCCAGCGCTAGCCCTTCGGCGCGCTGACTTCAAGGACGCCAACACCCAGAGCCAGCCATGCACGACACGACCCTGCTGCAACTGATCGAAGAAGATATCGGCCCGGCGGAACAACTGCTCCAGCTGCTGCGGGACGAATTCGTCGCCCTGCACGGCCGGGACATGCCGGCGCTGGAGAACATCCTGGCCTACAAGCAATCGCTGGTAGTGCTGCTCGATCAGCATGGGCGTCGGCGCAGCGAGCTGCTCGCCAGCCTCGGCCTGTCCCCCGACCGCTCCGGCGTCGAGGTCCTGGCCAGCCAGTCGCACCTGGGTTCGCAACTGCTGCAGCAACTCGACGTACTGGGCAACCTGCTCAACGAGTGCAAGGCGGTCAACGAGCGCAACGGCGAATCCATCGTGCTGCAGCAGGCCACCACGGCCAACCAGATCAGAATCCTCAATGGCGGCGAAGCCCCTTCGCTCTACGACAGCCGGGGCTCGACCTCGCCGCTCTCCAAGCCTCGTGCGCTCAGCCAGGCGTGACCCTCTATCAAGGCACACCGCATGCTGGCAGAATGCTAGCTGCGTGTGCCGTTTTTGCCTGGAGATTCATCAACCGTGTTCAATGACGTAGAAGCTCCGCAGCCTCCGAAGGTGTTCACCACGCCTCTGGAGATCGCCGCCAATTTGCGGATGCTGCAAGAGAGCCATGATCCGCTGATCATTACCTTCCATGAGCGCAGCCAGCGTTTCCAGAGTTACGTGGTCGAAGTCGACCGCGACAACAACGTCCTGGCCCTGGATGAAATGATCCCTCGCGACGGCGAGCGTTTTCTGGAAAACGGCGAGCCCTTCCGGGTCGAAGGCTTCCACGATGGCGTGCGGATCGCCTGGGAATGCAACCAGCCGCTGACCATCGACTCCAGCGGCGACGTTCGCTGCTACCGCGGCACCCTCCCCGTCGAAGTCACCTATCACCAGCGGCGCAACGCCTTCCGCGCGGCCCTGAAGCTGTCGCAACTGGTGGACGTCGTGCTCGATGGCGAGAAGCTCAAGGGCGCCGGCGCCATTCGCGGCAAGCTGCTGGACATCTCCGCCACCGGCTGCAAGCTGCGCTTCGACGGCGACATCGAGGAACGCCTGCAACTGGGCCAGGTCTACGAGAAGTTCGCCGCCAGCGCACCGCTTGGCCTGACCAACATGTCCGTCGAGTTGCGCCACCTGCATTTCGAGGAGCGCCTGGGCGCCACCTTCGCCGGGGTACGTTTCCACAACCTCAACGGCCAGATGCAGCGCAAGATCGAGAGTTTCGTCTACCAGCTGCAACGCGAAGCACGGCGCTTCGACAAAGACGACTACTGAAGCTGCAAGCGGCAAGCCCCAAGAGGCAAGAAATAGCAACGGCGAGGCGGATTGCTCTTTCTTGCAGCTTGGCGCTTGCGGCTGAAAATCACACCGGTTTGGCCGGCTCCTGTGCCCCCTGCTCTTCCCTGACCTCCCCCTTCTCTTCCTCGGCCTCGGTGTCTTCCGCCGCGACCGGGGTCTGCATCTGATCCTGCACCACCTGCTCGTCGACCCGCGGATCGAGGGCTGCGGCGAGCGGCGAACTGGCCGCCGGCATCGCCACGTGGGACAGCGGCGCATCCACCACCTGATGCAGTCCGGTCACCGCTTTCGGGCGAATCCGCCAGACCAGCACCAGCGCGAAGAAGGTGAAGAAGGCATACAGCATCTGGTCGCCGAAGGCCTGCATCAGCGCGCCTGCCGCCAGCGGCCCGATGCTCGCACCGACGCCATAGGTGACCAGCAGCATGGCGGTCAAGGATACCCGCCGCTCGCTTTCCACATGGTCGTTGGAGAACGCCACCGCCAGCGGATAAAGGCAGAACTGCAGCAGCGACACCAGGAAACCGGCGACGAACAGCACCAGCATCGGCACCCCGGGCAGGAGCGCCAGGGGCAGCGAGGCCACCGCCAGGCCGATCGCCACGCTGCGGATCAGCACGGCGCGGTCATAGCGGTCGGAGAGCCAGCCCAGCGGCCACTGCACCAGCAGGCCGGCGAAGATGCACACACCCATGAAGATACCCACCTGCTCGGTGCTCAGGCCCTGCTTCGAGGCATACAGCGGCGCCAGGCCATAGAAGGCGCCGAGGATCAGCCCGGCGCCAAGCACCGTACTCAGCGACTGCGGCACCCGCTTGATGAAGAAGCGCGGCTCCATCGGCGCCGGGCGCAACGGTGCCGGGTGGATGCGCCGGGTCAGCGCCACCGGCACCAGGCACAGGGCGAAGCACATGGCCACCAGCATGAGCAGTTCCGGGCCGAGCTGCGGATGCACCACCAGGATCAGCTGGCCGAGCACCAGGCCGAGGTAGGAGGCGATCATGTAGCCGCTGAACACCGCGCCACGCTGCTTGGCATCGGCCTGCTCGTTGAGCCAGCTCTCGATCACCATGTACTGGCACATCATGCCGAGGCCGACGATGACCCGTAGGAACAGCCAGGCCGGCAGGAAGCTGACCAGGCCATGGCCGAGCACCGCCGCACCGACGATCCCGGCGCAGGCGGCATAGGCGCGGATATGGCCGACCCGGGCGATCAGCCGGTGACCGATCTTGCCGCCCAGGGCCAGGCCGAAGTAGTTGGCCGCCATCAGCGCACCGACCCACAGGCTGTCGACCTGGTCGGCACTGAGGCGCAGGGCCAGGTAGGTACTCAACAGGCCGGAGCCGATCAACATCATCAATGCGGCGAAGTACAGCGCGCGAAAAGACTTCCAGATAGTGCGCATCAGCGTCCCGAACGGCCTCTTGAGCAGGGTGGAAAAAACTGCCTGAAAGCATAAGTGATTATTTCCGTCGAGCGCTCGGGCAGGCATAAAAAAACAGGCGACCGATGCGCCATGAAAGCCGCGATCGGACGCCTGTCCGTCCAGCGTCCGGCCCGAACGGGCCGGGATGGCTTCAATCAGGCCTGGGCCGCCAGCACCCGACGCTCCCACGGGGTGATTTCATCGAAGAAGCTGGTCAGCTCCTGGGTCTTGGTGGCGAGGTAGCCGTCGATGAATTCGCCACCGAAGATCTCCCGCGCCAGGCTGCTGCGCTTCAGGCGCTCGAGCGCGGCATGCAGGGTGCACGGCAGCGACAGGTGCTCCGGCACCTCGAATTCGCCCTGGATCGCCGCGGTCGGTTGCAGGCTGTTCTCGATGCCATGCAGGCCGGCGGCGAGGCTGGCGGCGATCGCCAGGTACGGGTTGGCGTCGGCCCCCGGCAGGCGGTTTTCCACGCGCCGCGCCACCGGCGAACTGGCCGGGATGCGCAGGCCGGCGGCGCGGTTGTCCTCGGACCAGCAGGCATTGTTCGGCGACGCGTAGGGGTGGCACAGGCGCTGGTAGGAGTTGACGTTGGGCGCGAACAGCGCGGTGAAGTCCGCCATGCAGGCCTGCTGTCCGCCGATGAAGTGGAAGAAGGTGTCGGTCGGCGTGCCGTCCGCCGCACTGAACACGTTCCGGCCACTGCCGACCTCCACCAGGCTCTGGTGGATGTGCATCGAGCTGCCCGGGGTCTTCGCCAGTGGCTTGGCCATGCACACCACGGTCAGGCCATGCTTGAGCGCGACCTCCTTGAGCAGGTGCTTGAACAGGAAGGTCTGGTCGGCCAGCAGCAGCGGATCGCCATGCAGCAGGTTGATCTCGAACTGGCTGACGCCCATCTCGTGCATGAAGGTGTCACGCGGCAGGCCCAGCGCCGCCATGCAGCGGTAGACCTCCTGGAAGAACGGGCGCAGGCCGTTGTTGGAACTGACGCTGAAGGCCGAATGGCCGTCCTCGCGGCGTCCGTCCAGGCCGAGGGGCGGCTGGAACGGCTGGGTCGGGTCGGGGTTGGCGGCGAAGACGAAGAATTCCAGTTCGGTGGCCACCACCGGGGCCAGGCCGCGGGCGGCGTAGCGGGCGATCACGGCCTTGAGCTGGCCGCGGGTCGACAGGCCGGAGCTTTCCCCGTTCAGTTCGTCGGCATCGCAGATCGCCAGGGCACGGGGTTCGGCGCTCCAGGGCAGGCGGTGGATCTGGGTCGGCTCGGCGACCAGCGCCAGGTCGCCGTCGTCACCGCCGTAGAAGCGCGCCGGTGGGTAACCGCCCATGATGCATTGCAGCAACACGCCGCGGGCCAGTTGCAGGCGCCGGCCCTCGAGGAAGCCCTCGGCGGTCATCACCTTGCCGCGCGGCACGCCATTGAGGTCTGGCGTGACGCATTCGATTTCATCAATGCCCGTCAAACGCTCTTCCAGGGAGCGCTGAACATTGGTCGTCATGACTCTGTCCTTGTTGTTTTCGCATGCCGGAAACGGCGACCCGGACAACATCTCAGGGGGCGTTCAAAATATCAAGCACCGACGCTCGACTTGATCGTGATTTTCTACACCCCTTGATCAAGCGCGGCCCACAAAAGTCCGAATCGCGCCTTCTAACGAGACTCGCGCAAGGTCAATCCGTTGGCCGGCAGCGGCAGCGCGGTCTTGTAGCGGACCTGCTTGAGGGCAAAGCTGGAGCGGATGTTGGCCACCCCCGGCAGGCGCGTCAGGTAATCGAGAAAGCGCTCCAGCGCCTGGATGCTCGGCAGCAGCACCCGCAGCAGATAATCCGGGTCGCCGGTCATCAGGTAGCACTCCATCACCTCCGGGCGCTCGGCGATCTCCTCCTCGAAGCGGTGCAGCGACTGTTCCACCTGCTTTTCCAGGCTGACGTGGATGAACACGTTGACGTCCAGCCCCAGCACCTCGGGCGCCAGCAGGGTCACCTGCTGGCGGATCACCCCCAGTTCCTCCAGGGCCTTGACCCGGTTGAAGCAGGGCGTCGGCGACAGATTCACCGAGCGGGCCAGCTCGGCAGTGGTGACCCGGGCATTTTCCTGAAGGCTGTTGAGAATGCCGATGTCAGTACGATCCAGTTTGCGCATGAGATAAATTTCCCTGCCTTTTGTTCTTTTGCAGAATATTTATCCGCGCGCCCTGCCAAAGGCAATCAACATCAGAAAAATATTCTTCCGGGGGCGGAATATCATGTAGGCAAGACTGACTCCCTGGTCACAAGCCGGGGTCTCGGTAGCGACCGCTTCAAAGCTCAACAAAAACACAAGACAGAGCGAGCGTAAAAAAGCATGAACGAGTACGCCCCCCTGCGTCTGCATGTGCCCGAGCCTACCGGCCGGCCAGGCTGCCAGACAGATTTTTCCTACCTGCGTCTGAACGACGCCGGTCAGGTCCGTAAACCCGCCATCGACGTCGAACCTGCCGAAACCGCCGACCTGGCCTACAGCCTGATCCGCGTGCTTGACGCCGAAGGCAATGCCGTCGGCCCGTGGGCCGCGGACATCGACCCGCAGGTCCTGCGCCAGGGCATGCGCGCGATGATGAAGACGCGCCAGTTCGACAGCCGCATGGTGGTCGCCCAGCGCCAGAAGAAAATGTCCTTCTACATGCAGAGCCTCGGCGAGGAAGCCATCGGCAGTGCCCAGGCCCTGGCCCTGAACCGCAGCGACATGTGCTTCCCCACCTACCGCCAGCAGAGCATCCTGATGGCCCGGGACGTGTCGCTGACCGAGATGATCTGCCAGTTGCTGTCCAACGAGCGCGATCCGCTCAAGGGCCGCCAGTTGCCGATCATGTACTCGGTGCGCGAAGCCGGCTTCTTCACCATCAGCGGCAACCTCGCCACCCAGTTCGTCCAGGCCGTCGGCTGGGCCATGGCCTCGGCGATCAAGGGCGATACCAAGATCGCCTCGGCCTGGATCGGCGACGGCGCCACCGCCGAATCGGACTTCCACACCGCCCTCACCTTCGCCCACGTCTACCGCGCCCCGGTGATCCTCAATGTGGTCAACAACCAGTGGGCGATCTCCACCTTCCAGGCCATCGCCGGCGGTGAGGCCACCACCTTCGCCGGCCGCGGCGTCGGCTGCGGCATCGCTTCGCTGCGGGTCGACGGCAACGACTTCGTCGCGGTCTACGCCGCCTCGCGCTGGGCCGCCGAACGTGCCCGCCGTGGCCATGGCCCGACCCTGATCGAGTGGGTCACCTACCGCGCCGGCCCGCACTCCACTTCCGACGACCCGTCCAAGTACCGTCCCGCCGACGACTGGATCCACTTCCCCCTGGGCGACCCGATCGTGCGCCTGAAACAGCACCTGATCGCCAACGGCCACTGGTCCGAGGAAGAGCACCAGGCGGTCAGCGCCGAGCTGGATGCCGAGATCATCGCGGCGCAGAAGGAAGCCGAGCAGTACGGCACCCTCGCCGGTGGCCACATGCCGAGCCCGGCCTCGATGTTCGAGGATGTCTACAAGGAAATGCCGGAGCACCTGCGCCGGCAGCGCCAGGAACTGGGGATCTGACATGAACGATCACAACACCTCCATCCACGTGGAAAACGCCATGTCGACCACCACCATGACCATGATCCAGGCCCTGCGCTCGGCCATGGACGTGATGCTCGAACGCGACGACAACGTCGTGATCTACGGCCAGGACGTCGGCTACTTCGGCGGCGTGTTCCGCTGCACCGAAGGCCTGCAGAACAAGTACGGCAAGTCCCGGGTGTTCGACGCGCCGATCTCGGAAAGCGGCATCGTCGGTACCGCCGTCGGCATGGGTGCCTATGGCCTGCGCCCGGTGGTGGAAATCCAGTTCGCCGACTACTTCTACCCGGCCTCCGACCAGATCGTTTCCGAGATGGCCCGCCTGCGCTACCGCTCCGCCGGCGAGTTCGTCGCCCCGCTGACCCTGCGCATGCCCTGCGGCGGCGGCATCTACGGCGGCCAGACCCACAGCCAGAGCCCGGAAGCCATGTTCACCCAGGTCTGCGGCCTGCGCACGGTGATGCCGTCCAACCCCTACGACGCCAAGGGGCTGCTGATTGCCTCGATCGAATGCGACGACCCGGTGATCTTCCTCGAACCCAAGCGCCTGTATAACGGCCCGTTCGACGGCCACCACGACCGCCCGGTAACGCCCTGGTCGAAACACCCGGCCAGCGCCGTGCCGGATGGCTACTACACGGTGCCGCTGGACAAGGCGGCGATCACCCGTCCGGGCAACGACGTCACCGTGCTGACCTACGGCACCACGGTGTACGTGGCCCAGGTCGCCGCCGAGGAAACCGGCGTCGACGCCGAGGTCATCGACCTGCGCAGCCTGTGGCCGCTGGACCTGGAGACCATCGTCGCCTCGGTGAAGAAGACCGGCCGCTGCGTGGTCGTGCACGAGGCCACCCGTACCTGCGGCTTCGGCGCCGAGCTGGTGGCGCTGGTCCAGGAGCACTGCTTCCATCACCTGGAGGCCCCCATCGAGCGCGTCACCGGCTGGGACACCCCCTACCCGCATGCGCAGGAGTGGGCGTACTTCCCCGGCCCGTCGCGGGTCGGTGCGGCATTGAAACGGGTCATGGAGGTCTGAATGGGCACGCACGTCATCAAGATGCCGGACATTGGCGAAGGCATCGCGCAGGTTGAACTGGTGGAATGGTTCGTCAAGGTCGGCGACACCATCGCCGAGGACCAGGTGGTGGCCGATGTCATGACCGACAAGGCCACCGTGGAAATCCCTTCGCCGGTGTCCGGCAAGGTCCTCGCCCTGGGCGGCCAGCCCGGCGAGGTCATGGCGGTGGGCAGCGAGCTGATCCGCATCGAAGTGGAAGGCGCCGGCAATCACCAGGAAGGCGCCGGGAAAACCGCCGCGGCGGCAGACAAACCCGCCGCGTCGCCCAAGCCTGAGCCGGCCAAGGTTGAAGCCCCGGCTGCACCTGCCGCGCCAGCCGCAGCGCTGAGCAACAGCCAGAGCGCGCCTATCGTGCCGCGCGGCGCCAGCGACAAACCCCTGGCCTCCCCCGCCGTGCGCAAGCGCGCCTGGGATGCCGGGATCGAACTGCGCTACGTGCATGGCAGCGGCCCGGCCGGGCGCATCCTGCACGAGGACCTCGACGCCTTCCTGACCCAGCCGAGCCGTGGCCAGGCCGCAGCGAGCGGCTACGCCAAGCGCGAGGACAGCGAACAGATCCCGGTGATCGGCCTGCGCCGCAAGATCGCCCAGCGCATGCAGGACGCCAAGCGTCGCGTCGCCCACTTCAGCTACGTCGAGGAGATCGACGTGACCGCGCTGGAAGAACTGCGCCAGCACCTCAACGGCAAGTTCGGTGAAAGCCGCGGCAAGCTGACCCTGCTGCCGTTCCTGGTGCGTGCCCTGGTCGTGGCGCTGCGCGACTTCCCGCAGATCAACGCGACCTACGACGACGAAGGCCAGGTCATCACCCGCCATGGCGCGGTGCACGTGGGCATCGCCACCCAGGGCGACAACGGCCTGATGGTGCCGGTGCTGCGCCATGCCGAAGCCGGCAGCCTGTGGAACAACGCCAGCGAGATCGCACGGCTGGCCCATGCCGCCCGCAGCAACAAGGCCAGCCGCGACGAACTCAGCGGTTCGACCATCACCCTGACCAGCCTCGGCGCCCTCGGCGGCATCGTCAGCACGCCGGTGGTCAACACCCCGGAAGTGGCCATCGTCGGGGTCAATCGCATCGTCGAGCGGCCCATGGTGGTCAACGGCCAGATCGTCATCCGCAAGATGATGAACCTCTCCAGCTCCTTCGATCACCGGGTGGTCGACGGCATGGACGCCGCACAATTCATCCAGGCCGTGCGTGGCCTGCTGGAACAACCCGCCAGCCTGTTCGTGGAGTGAGCATGCAGACTCTCGATACCACCCTCCTCATCATCGGCGGCGGCCCTGGCGGCTACATCGCCGCGATCCGTGCCGGGCAACTGGGCATTCCCACCGTCCTCGTCGAAGGCCAGGCCCTGGGCGGCACCTGCCTGAACATCGGCTGCATTCCGTCGAAGGCACTGATCCACGTGGCCGAGCAGTTCCACCAGACCGCCCGGCACGCGCAGCAATCCGCCATTGGCATCCAGGTCGCCGCGCCGAGCCTGGACCTCGCCCGGAGCGTGGCCTGGAAGGACGGCATCGTCGACCGCCTGACCAGCGGCGTCGCCGCCCTGCTGAAGAAGAACGACGTCAAGGTCATCCACGGCTGGGCCAAGGTCATCGACGGCAAGCTGGTGGAAATCGACGGCCAGGACCTGCGCATCCGCTGCGAGCACCTGCTGCTCGCCACCGGCTCCAGCAGCGTCGAACTGCCGATGCTGCCCCTGGGCGGAGCGGTGGTCTCCTCCACCGAGGCGTTGTCGCCGGACAGCCTGCCCAGGCACCTGACCGTGGTCGGTGGCGGCTACATCGGCCTGGAGCTGGGCATCGTCTACCGCAAGCTGGGGGTGGAGGTCAGCGTGGTGGAAGCGCGCGAGCGCATCCTGCCGACCTACGATGCCGAACTGACCCAGCCGGTGGCCGAGTCGCTGAAGAAGCTCGGGGTGAAGCTGTACCTCGGGCACAGCGTCGAGGGCTTCGACGCGACGGAAAAGTGCCTGAAGGTCCGCCAGCCCGACGGCCAGCCACTGTCGCTGGAAACCGACCGGGTGCTGGTCGCGGTGGGCCGCCGGCCAAGGACCCGGGGCTTCAACCTCGAAGCCCTCGACCTGAAGATGAACGGTGCCGCCATCGCCATCGACGAATATTGCCAGACCAGCATGCGCAATGTCTGGGCCATTGGCGACGTGGCCGGCGAACCGATGCTGGCGCATCGGGCCATGGCCCAGGGCGAGATGGTCGCCGAACTGATCGCCGGCAAGCAGCGCGCCTTCACCCCGGCGGCGATCGCCGCGGTGTGCTTCACCGACCCGGAAATCGTGGTGGCCGGCAAGACGCCGGAAACGGCCAGGGAAGAAGGTCTCGATTGCCTGGTGGCGCAATTCCCGTTCGCCGCCAACGGGCGGGCCATGACCCTGGAATCGAAGAGCGGTTTCGTCCGCGTGGTGGCGCGCCGCGACAATCACCTGATCGTCGGCTGGCAGGCGGTGGGGGTTGGCGTGTCCGAACTGTCCACGGCCTTTGCCCAGTCACTGGAAATGGGTGCGCGACTGGAAGATGTGGCAGGAACCATCCATGCCCATCCGACCCTGGGCGAGGCGGTTCAGGAAGCGGCGCTGCGGGCGCTGGGGCATGCGTTGCATATCTGAAGGTGCGCGTACGAAAAAGGCCGCTCATCGAGCGGCCTTCTTTTTTGTGCAACCCGTCAGACGCGGAAGTACCCCACCGACGAATCGAACGGCAGGCGCTTCAGCTCGACCTTGTTCAGGTCCAGCACGTCACGCAGCGCGGCGGTTTCGCCGGGGAAGTTGCGGTAGGCGACTTCGTCCAGCACCACGATCGCGCCCTTGGGCATGTACGGCAGGAAGGTTTCCAGGGCGACCTTGGTCGACGAGTACAGGTCGGTGTCGAGGATCAGCATCGCCACCACCAGGTCAGGACGGGTCTTCACGAACGCCGGCACGGTTTCGAGGATGTCGCCCTTGACGATCTCGCAGCGCGGGATGCGGTTGACCGGACGCACCAGGTCGTTGGCGTCGATCATGTCCTGGATCAGGGTCTCGTCGGTGTCGGAGAACATGCTTTCGTTGATGTCCGCCGGGTCTTCCTTCTGGTCGATGCTGGCAAAGCCCTGGAAGGTGTCGAAGCCGATGATCGACCGGTTGATCGCATACGGCTCGAGGATCATCGACAGCTGCATGTACAGCATCAACGAATTGCCCTTGTACACCCCGCACTCGACGATGGCGCCTGGAATGTCCTGGACCATCTTGAACAGCTCGATGCGCGACAGCGCCGCGGTCACGGCGATGCGGTTGGCGAAGACGAAGGGGGCATCGGCCACGTATTGGGCATCGACGCGGCTCAGCACGCTGGCGCGCTTTTCGTTGTACTCGACCTCGGCAGCAGTCAGACGACGCTTGGTCATGGATTAACTCCCTGGAATTGCGAAAAGTCGCTGGCATGGAAAAGGTCTTTGAAGCCGGCTTCCACGTCGAAACAGCCGTTGTCGACATTGGGCGCGCCGCGCTTCTGAATCAGGTCCTGCAGGTGGATCAGACGGAAGTCCACGCTGAAACGGATTCTATCGGTATGGTTGGCTACGGTGCCATGCAGGTGGGCACCGGAGAAGGTGATGATCTCGCCGCTGTTGCCGGCGATGCGGATCTCCGCGGAGGTGTCGATCTCTTCCAGTGGCACCGGGTGCACGCGGTTTTCCTGGGTGATGTTGTCCTTGGCCTTGAGCCGCTGGTTGTTGATCCAGTCGGTCAGGCTCCAGGCGTGCGACGAGTTCTGCACCGGCCGGGTGAAGTAGGCCGGGTTGATCATCATGGTCTGCTCGGGCTCGATGCTGTAGATCGGCATCCAGGTGTTGAGCTGGCAGTCGACGCTGCCGTACCAGGTGTCGCGGTGCGGCTTGTAGGCGTAGCTGACGCCGGCGTGCAGGTAGTCGTAGTTGGGCACCACGCGGACCCGCGGCACGTCGAAGATGTAGTCCTGCGGATCGGCACCGATCTCGAGGATGTAGTCGCGGATCAGCGCCTTGGCCTGCGGGCCGTTGGTGAACTTGCGCTTGAGCCGGGTGACGTGCTCGACGAAGGTTTCCACCGGCATCATCTTGTGCAGCGAGACGTGGTCGGTCTCGCCGTCGAAGGCTTCGGTGATGCTGTGGCGAGCCAGCGCGCACAGCTCGTGGGCGCTGCGCAGGTTGGTATCGAGGAAGATATCGCCCGCGTAGACGCGCTCGCGGAACGCCGGCTTCTTCTGCAACTGGTTGATGTAAAGGTTCATACGCCTCTTCCTCATAAGGACCGATGCCCGCCGCTCGGCGCGGGCCATGAATTGAAGTGGACGCAAGGCGACGCCCCTCTGCCCGTCCGGCAGAGAACTCCAACCGCAGGGGAGACCGGGTCATGGCCCGGCTCTCGTGTTCGGGTGATCGGCACCGCGCGCGCAAACTTTAGTACCGCTCGCCTTGCCGCCAGCGGCAAAAGGCTTCCTGCAAGAGGCAAACGCCGACCGTGCGGAGCTGCTGAAAGCCCCGTTCTACCGGGGTTTCATCAGTCTGGCACAGCTATTGCCCTGTAAGCGGGACCTGTCTCTCAACCCAGGAGAATGATCCCGTGAGCATCATCAATGGCCATGGCTGGCAAAACATTGCGGTCAGTCAACATCGCACGCTGGCTGCCGTTCCCGGCGCCGACGCGCAAGCTTACCAGTCCGAGACGGCGACGGCCTCGGCAGTCGCCACCGTCGCCGCCGGCAGCGCGGCGAGCGGTGCCTCTAACCAGGCGTACCAGGATGCCAAGGACGCCCAGGACGAGGCGTTCGCCAAGCTCAAGGTGGCCCTGCAGAACAGCGGGTCCGGCAGCACCGGCGAGACCGCCAGCCTGAGCGAGTCCGACAGCGCCGTGGACCGCACCACCACCAGCGCGGCGCAGCAGTTCCACGACTACATGGCGATGTCCCCGGAAGAGAAGATCCGCCAGAAGATGCTCAACGAGCTGGGCCTGACCGAGGAGGACTACGAGGCCCTGCCGCCGGAGAAGAAGGATGCGATCGACAAGCAGATTGCCGAGCGCATGAAGGAGGAAAGCGAGATCAAGTCCATGGCCAAGCTGGAGCCGCAGATGCAGGCGGTGATGGCGGCGCAGACGCTGATCAAGCCGATCAGCGAGGTCGAGGCGACGGACCCGGCGCAACTGCGCAAGGACAAGGAGAACCAGGAAGATCCGCTGAACGTCTGATGCCGGCGAGGGCGTCGGCTCGGACGACATCGCTGCGGTCCGGCGCCCCGACAAGCTAGCTCCCACAAGAATCGCATCGAACACAGATCCTGCGACTGGCCCGGAACCCTGTGGGAGTCGGCTTGCCGACGATGAGGCCAGCAGCCACGACCTCCCTCTGCTTGCCTGTCACCCTGGAATCGCCCACAGGGTTCCAGGCCAGCCTCGGGATCGATGTTCGACCCGCCCCCCGTGGCTGGGGTCGGGGCTTGCCGGCGTCTCAGGCAATCGGAATCAGCGGATCCGCCGCCGCCAGCGCCACGGCCTTGTCCGCCACCGGCGGGTAGATCCACTGGGTGTTGATCTGCCGCTTCAGCGCCTTGCCCTCCTCGCGCACCAGCTTCACCTGACGGTCCCAGCCTTCGGTGAACACCGCGCCCCAGCCGCCCAGGTCGAGGCAGGTCACGTACTTGGGCTGGCGATAGACCACCGGCTCCACGCCCAGCAAGCGCGCGGCCGCGTTGTTGCCAGCATGACGCCCCAGCGGAATGGCGTGCTGGCAGGTCATCAGCGCATGGTTGCCGAGGTCGTCGGTGGCCGCGTACGCGGTGTCGCCCGCAGCGAAAATCGCCTCCTGGCCGATCACCCGCAGATGCTCGTCGACATGCAGGCGCCCCAGCCGGTCACGCTCGCCGGGAATCTGCCCGGTCAAGGCGCTGGCCTGCACGCCGGTGGTCCAGATCACCGTGGCGGCGTCGATCCGCTGGCCATCGGACAAGGTCACGCCCTCGGCATCCACTACCTCCACCGACGCGTTCAAGCGCCACTCCACCCCCAGCTCCGCACTGGCCTCGGCAATCGAGCGGGCGATCTCGGCACCCTGTGAAGCGCCGATGGCCTGGCCGCGGTCGACCACGATCACCTGCACCGGGGCGTCATCACCGAGCACCGCACGCAAGCGCGCCGGCATCTCGGTGGCGGTCTCGATCCCGGTGAAACCGCCACCGGCCACCACCACGGTATTGCGCGCCGCCGAGTACGGCCGCCCGGCCAGAGCCTTCAGGTGCGCTTCAAGGCGCACCGCCTCCTCGATCCGGTCCACGTCGAAGGCATGCTCGACCTGCTGCGCCAGCCCGCTGCCGGTGGCCAGCACCAGCTGGTCATAGTCAGCGACGGCCGCTTCACCCTGCCCATCGAGATACTCGACCCGCTTGCCCGCTACGTCGATCCGCTGCGCCAGGCCCTGGATGAAGCGCACTCCGGTCACCGCGAACAACTCGCCCAGCGGCGCCATGAGGCTGGCGGCATCGGGCTCGTAGAAACGCGGGCGGATGCGCAGTTCGGCCTGGGGCGCAAGGACGCTGACCCGGATGTCCGTCCGGCCATGCATCTCCAGCAGGCGGGTGGCGCTCAGGGCACTCCACAGGCCGCCGAAACCGGCGCCAAGAACAAGAATGTGTTGCGTCATGGTGGTGCTCCGCTCAGTGAGGTTCGATTCAATAACTACGAATGTATTAGTCGTAGTTTATAAAATCAAGCCACCGCCGGTCGGCAACCCGCTTTGCCATGATCAAGATCAGGCGCTAATATTGGCGACCAATTCAGTCGGAGATAGCCAGATGTCGTTGTACAGCGCGGGGGTCGAATACGGCATCCACTGCCTGATCTTCCTGGTCGGTGACGCGGGCGACAGCCGCGACGCCAGCGTGCGCGACCTGGCCGAGTTGCAGGGCGTGCCACAGGACTACCTGGCGAAGATCTTCACCAAGCTGGCCAAGGCGCAACTGGTGGCGGCCACCGAGGGCGTGCGTGGCGGTTTCCGCCTGGCCCGCCCGGCCGACGAGATCACCTTGCTGGATATCGTCAACGCCATTGACGGGCGCAAGTCGATCTTCGACTGCCGCGAGATCCGCGGGCGTTGCGCGCTGTTCGACGGCGAGCCGCCCGCCTGGGCCATCGAAGGCCCGTGCGCGGTGCATGCGGCGATGCTCACCGCGCAGAAACGCATGGAAGAAGCCCTGGCCCAGCAGACCGTGCTGGACTTGGCGCGGCGGGTCGGGCGCAAGGCGCCTGCCGGGTTCGCCGCGCAGGTGGGCGACTGGATGAATGGACGGCGGGACAGGAAGGGAGCCGGGGATATTCCGTTGAGCGAAATCTAGCCAACCAACAGCTTGATCAGCGCCAGATGCAGCGGATAGAACCACCAGCCCCAGCGCCCGACGGCGGGCACCCGCCCGGACCACGCCCGGCGTAACAACGCCAGTCCCAGCGGCACGGACAGAAACGCCAGCGCCATCACCAGCAACGAAACCGGCTGCAACGGATGCTGCTGCAGCCAGCTGTTGGTCAGGTTGCCGGCCACCGCCAGCAACCCGGCCAGCCAGGCGAAGCGCCCATCGCGCAGCGCCATCAGCAGGGTCGCCGGCAACAGCACGCCGGGCAGGCCGTACATCAGCCACCCGCTGCCCAGGGTCGCCACGAGCACCGCCAGCACCGCCAGCCAGCGCACCCCTCGCCCGGGCCACTGCACGCCCCAGGCGACCAGCAGGCCGAGGCCCAGGGTCGGCATCACGTTCAGGGTCTGCGAGCCATTGTCGAGCCAGCGATACGGCAGTTCCGAGAGCAACGAGAAGCCCAGGAACCAGCCGAGGTAATGCCATGTGACGGCACGCGAGCGCGCCACGTTGACGGCGATCGCCAGGCAGAACCAGGGAAACGCCAGGCGCCCGCTGACGAACAGCCAGTCCTGGTCGGCCCACAGGTAACGCAGGTGATCGCCGACCATGCAGAAGATCGCCAGCCACTTGAGCAGGTCGAGGGAGCTGTCGCGCCCGCTCGCGCTCATCGGCACAGGTTGTCGCGGAAGCGGGCCGGAGTGACCCCGACGACCTTCTTGAACGCCCGGGCCATGTGGCTCTGGTCGAAGAAGCCGCTGGCCGCCGCGGCATCCGCCAGCGCCATGCCGCCGCGCAGCAGCGCCTGGACCCGGGCGACCCGCTTCTGGATCTGGTAGCTGTGCGGCGCCACCCCCACTTCGCGCTTGAACACGCGGATCAGGTACAGCGGGTCCATGCCCACTTCCAGGCCGAGGGTCTCGAGGGACAGGTTGAGTTCCGACTCGCTGTCGAGCAGGCTGCGGATCCGCGCCACCGCCGCCCGCTCCGGTCGCCGCGGCCGCTCCGGCTGATGGCCGTGGCGGGCGAACAGCGTGGCCAGCACCTCGCTCAGCAGGGTTTCCCGTTCCAGCGCCAGCATCGAGGTGCTGAGGGTCCGGTGGGCGTCCAGCAACCGCACGGCCAGGCCCGGGTCGTCGGTCATGGCCTCGCGGAACAGGTGCAGCGAACTGCCGCCGGCACGCCCCTGCAGCACCACGTCATGCAGCCAGTGCGGCTCGACATAGAGCATGCGGTACTCCCAGCCGGCCTTGTCGACCGGCACGCCGTCGTGGATCTCGCCAGGGGTCAGGGTGACCACGGTGCCAGCGCCGCCGAAGTGATGGACACCGCGATACCAGAGCTTTTCCACGCCCCGGGTGATCACGCCGAAGGCATAGCGATCATGGCAATGACGGCCAAAGTGCTGCTGGCTGTAGCGCGCGCTGAGCAGCTCGCAGCGACCTTCGGGAATGCGCAGGAAGCGGGAAAAGTCCTTTGCCGTGTCGGGGAGTCCATCGTTCATGCTGCTGTCCAGTTTCGTACAATCGCCGCGCAAAACAGCGGGTTAGGCTTGGGTTCAATTCAAGCTAACAGGCGTATCCCTTCCATGGCAATCAAGCTGGTCATCGGCGATTTCAACAAGTCCTCCTGGTCGTTCCGCGCATGGCTGGTGCTCGCCGCCGCCGGTATCGACGTCACCCTCGAACAGGTCCTGCTGGAGCAGGACGACACCCGCAGCCAGATCCTCGGCTGGTCGCCTTCGGGCAAGCTACCGGTGCTGATCGACGGCAACCTGGTGATCAACGACAGCCTGGCCATCGCCGAGTACGCGGCCGACCTCCACCCCGACGCCGGCCTGTGGCCCGAGGACTTCGACCTGCGCGCCCTGGCCCGCGCCGCCAGCGCGGAAATGCATGCGGGCTTCGTCAACCTGCGCACCCAGATGTCCTTCGGCCTGGGCACTGGCGAGCCCTGCGAGCCCCTGTGGGACGCGACCCGCGAGGAGATCGCCCGGGTCCTGCAGATCTGGACCGAGCTGCGCGCGCGCAGCGGCCACGGCACCTACCTGTGCGGCGAACGGTTCGGCATCGTCGATGCCATGTATGCGCCGATCCTGTGCCGCTTCCGGCGCTTCGCCGTCGAGCTGCCGCAGCCGCTGCAGGCCTATGCCGACGCGATCTTCAGCTTCGGCCCGGTGCGCACCTGGCTGCACCTGGCGACCACCCGCCCCTGAACCCGATCCGCGAGTACCCGTCATGCACAACCAACGCGCACTGTTCGAACTGATCCTGGGCGGCCTGATGCTCAGCCTCTCGGCGCTGGCCGTGGCCTTCGCCGACATCGGCGCCGGCGGCGCCGGCTTCTACCGCATGCTGTTCGCCTCGCTGCTGTTCTACCTCAGCCTGAAATGGCGCGGCGTGCCGCTGCGCCTGCCGAGCCGCAAGGCCGTGCGGCTCAGCGCCCTGGCCGGGGTGTTCCTGGCCATCGACCTGATCCTCTGGCACCACAGCATCTACATCGTCGGCCCCGGCATCGGCTCGATCCTGACCAACTGCCAGGTGTTCTTCATGACCCTGCTGGGGCTCTACCTGCTCAAGGAAAAGCCCTCGCTGAACTTCCTCGCCGCCATCGTCCTGGCGTTCTGCGGCCTGTACCTGCTGCTGGCCCCGGAAATGACCAGCGCCATCGGCATTCGCGGCGTGCTGTTCGGCATCGCCTCGGGCCTGGCCTACGCCATCTGCGTGTATTACCTGAAGGCCGCCAGCGCCCTGCCCGAAGGCGGCGGCGACAAGCTCGCGCAGATGTTCAACCTGAGCGTCTGCGCCGGCCTGGTCATGCTCGCCTACGCCCTGCTGCGCGGCGAAAGCCTGGCCATCGGCGACGGCCAGACCCTGCTGATGCTGGTGATCTACGGGGTCATGGTGCAGTTCGTCGGCTGGCTGATGGTCAACCGCGCCATCGGCCACATCAGCCTCGGCCTGGCCGGCCTGATCCTGCTGCTGGAGCCGGTGATCACCTACTTCGTCGACGTGGCCTTCCTGCACAAGCCCAGTTCAACGCTGCAGGTCGGCGGCGCCCTGCTCACCGTGGTGGCGGTGTACATCGGCTCGCTGCGGCCGCCACGCAGCGTCGCCACCGCCGAGGCGTAAGGCACGGGATCAATCGATTCAGGTCAAGCCTGGCGCGTTCTTTCAGGTCACCGCGGAGGGTCATGTTTCACCGGCATCCGACTATCGATAGACTGAGCGCCCGCCCAGGCCGGGCCTTGTCGAATCCGCCCGATGCTCGAACTCATCCTCCTCGAAGACGAACCGCTCATGGCCCGGGAGCTCGACGAGTTCCTCGGTGATTGCGGCTATGCGGTGACCCCGGTGCATGACCTGGCCGGCTTCCTGCGCAGCTTCGACCCGTGCCGTCACCAGCTCGCGGTGCTCGACCTGGGCCTGCCGGACGGCGACGGCCTGGACCTGATCCAGCACCTGCGCGCGCAAGGCAGCGCCCTGGGCATCGTCGCCTTCACCGCGCGCAGCGCCAGCCGCGAGAAAGTCCAGGGTTTCCACGCCGGTGCCGATCATTACCTGGCCAAGGGCTGCGACCTCGACGAACTCGCCGCCGTCCTCGCCGCCCTGGCGCGCCGCCTGGACTTGCAGCGCCAGCCCGTGACCTGGCACCTCGATACCCGCCCGCGGGAACTGCGCGCGCCCAACCAGCAGGTGCTGCGCCTGTCCCATCAGGACACCCTGGTGCTGCACCGGCTGATGGCGGACGCCTGTGCCACGGTGAGCCGCCGCCAGGTCGTCGAGGCCCTCGGCGAGGACTGGCTGGACTACGACCTGCGTCGCCTCGACACGCAGATCCGCCGCCTGCGGCGCAACGTCGAGCTGGCCACCGGCCTGGAACTGCCGCTCAAGACCTTGCGCAACACCGGCTACTGCTTCTACGAGCCGGTGGTGATCAGCGGGTGAAACGGCCAACACTGCTGTGCCTGTTGTGCCTGTTGCTGGTGGCGCTGCGTGCGCCGGCGGCGCCCTTGCTGCTGGGCGACGACAGCCAGCTCGCCAGCGGCTTCCTGCAACGCCTGGACGACCCCGACGAACGCCTGGATGTCACGACGGCAATGACCTCGACGGACTGGCAGGCGCTCCCCGGCGGGCTGAGCGCGGGCTTCATCGAAGGCGCGGTGTGGTTGCGCCTGCAGGTGCGAGCCGGGCCCGGATCGCCGACACGGTGGCAACTGGTGCTGAGCAATTCGCTGCTCGACGAGGTCACCCTGCATGACCTCGGCACGCCGCCGCGCACCCTGCGCAGCGGCGAGGCGATCGGGCGCCAGCACTGGGCCGTGGACTACCGCTCGCCGGTGTTCGCCCTGAACCTGCCGGCCGACCAGCCGCGCACCCTGCTGCTGCGCCTGAAGAGCAAGAACGCCATGTCGGTGAACCTGCGCCTGGTCCCCGACGATCGCTTCGCCCACGGCATGGCCATGGAGTACCTGGGGTTCGGCCTGTACTTCGGCATCTGCCTGGTGCTGATCGTGTTCCACACGGCGTTCTGGCGCATGACCCGGGCCCCCGAGAGCGGCTGGTACCTGGCCTACATCAGCTTCTGCGTGACCATCGAGCTGCTGACCCTGGGCCTGCCGCAGCAGATGCTCGCCCTGCCCATGGCCTTCAGCGACACCCTGCTGGGCTGCGCCCTGGGTCTGAGCCTGCCGGTGGGGGTGATCTTCACCCTGCGCCAGCTGCGCCTGCCCGGCCATCCACGACTGCAACGCGGCCTGGTCAGGGCCAGCCTGCTGATCGGCGCCTGCTCGGCCCTGCTGGTGCTGGCCGACCAGTACCGCATCGGCGCGCCGCTGCACCAGGTCACGGTGCTGCTGAGCATCCCGTTGTTCATCGGCCTGGCGCTGTGGTCGATGGTCCGCGGGCATCGGCCGGCACGGGCGTTCCTGCTGCTGTTCGGCATCTACTACGTCGGCATCGGCATCAGCTTCCTGCGCAACCTCGGCGTCCTCCCGGCCACCTTCTTCACCGACAACGCCGTGGCCCTCGGCGCATTGCTGCACCTGCTGCTGATGAGCCTGCGCATCATCCATCACCACCGCAGCCTGAAACGCCAGGCCCGCCGCGCCGAGGCCGCCTTCGGCAACCTGATCCGGCAGCAGAATGCCGAGCTGGAGCGGGAGATCGGCGTGCGTACCCTGGAACTGCGCGAAGCCTTGCGTCACGAACAGCAGATGCGCGAGGAACAGCGCGACTTCGTGGCCATGGTCTCCCACGAGTTCCGCACGCCGCTGGCGATCATCGGCACCTCGGCCCAGCAGATGATCCGCAACCTCACGACCGCACCGGAGCGCAACGAACAGCGCTGCCGCTCGATCCACGAGTCGTCCAGGCGCCTGATGAACCTGGTGGACGACTACCTGCAGCATGACCGCATCGAGGCCCGCGCCAGCGCGCCGCGCTGTGCCGAGCACGAGCTGCAGGGGCTGCTCGCGGGCTGCCTGGACGACTTCCCGCCCGGCCGCATCAGCCTGCTGCAACACAGCGCCCGCACGCACCTGGCCTGTGACTTCGGCCTGCTGCGGGTGGCCCTGCGCAACCTGCTGGCCAATGCCGACCGCCATGCACCGGCGCACAGCCTGATCGTCCTCGAGGTCGCGGACTGTCCCGCTGGCGTGCGCCTGCGCATCCTCAACGAGGGCGCGGAGATTCCCGCCGAGCAGGCGCCCCTGCTGTTCCACAAGTATGTCCGCGGCACCCAGGCCCAGCACCTGTCGGGGGTCGGGCTGGGCCTGTACCTGGTCAGGCGCATCGCCGAGCGGCATGGCGGCAGCCTGGTCCTGGAAAGCCGCGGCCAGGGGCGCCCCATCTGTTTCTGCCTGGAGTTGCCGCAGTCCACCGAGCCGCCGAGCGACGACCTCAGGACAAACGCGGCATCGCCGTGAAGAATGCCTCGCTGTCGAGCACCCCGGCCGTCAGCGCCTGTTTCAGGTAGCCGGCCGGCCCGATGCTGTGCTCGGACATCGCCGCCGCCAGTCCGCGGGTCGCCTTGAACGCCACCCCGGCCGGATAGGCCTGCCAGTCGCGCATCAGCAACGGCCCCATGCCGAACACCTGCACCCACCGTTCACGCCGGGCGAGGCGGAAGCTGGCATAGCCGAACGGCCCGCTGATCCCCGCATTCGTCCCCGGCCTGATCACCGGGTCCATCGTCCGGGTGATGCTGGCGCTGGCCGACAGGCCGAAGCCGGCCTGCTGGAATTCGGCGATCAGCACTTCGTCAGGGTGCTCGCCCTCCAGGCTGAACAAGGCATCCCCGGGCAAGCTGAACAGGTAGCCGCCGTCCGCTGCATCGAACACTTCGAGCTGTCCGCGGATCTCGCGTACCGAATACTGGCGTGGATCGCTCGCCACCGGGTCCATGGCGTTGTCCAGCAGCCAGAAGCTCCCCAGGTCGAGACGTGGCGCGCTGCCCAACGGGTAACCCGCCAGGGCGAAACGCGGGGCGAGCGCGGCGAGACTGGCCGGCGACAGATCGTCCCAGGTCGAGGGTGGCAGGGTGAACAGCGGCACGCCCTTGTCCAGGGCCACGCCGGCGTTGATCAGCAGGGCATCGACCAGGTTGGTGTCCGTGAAATCGACGCCCTGGATCTGCGCGCCGTCCAGGGCAAAGGCCCGCGAGCCGGCGTCGGACATGATGGTGCAACTGGCCATGTTGGCATCGGCCAGTACGCAGCCGGTCAGGTCGGCACCGCTGAGAAACGCCTGGGACAGGTCGAGGGACACCAGCAGGCTATAGGACAGCACCGCGCCCTCCAGGTCGGCACGGTTGAGGCTCGCCCCGTCGCCGTGCCACTGCACGCCGCGCAGGTCGGCACCGCCAAGGTGCGCGCCGGCGGCCCGGGTACTGCTGCAGATGGCCCGGTAGAGGATCGCCGGGCGCAGGGCGGCATCCAGGCGGAACACATCGATGCCCTCCGGCATGGCGATCAGCGCGTAGCCTGCACTGCGCCCACCGATCTGCCAGCGACGCTGCGCCACCTGTTCGAGGACCACGGCGTCCGCGGGCAAGTCGATACCCTCGGCGCGGAAGGCCGCCAGCAACGCCATGTCCGCCCGCCCGTGCCGCAAGCTGGCGAGCAGGCTCAGGGGCAGGCGGAACAGGCGTACCTTGGCGTCCAGCTGCGCCTGGTTCAGGTCGGCCTCGGACAGGTTGGCCGCGGTGAAGTTGGCATTGCCGGCGACGATGTTCTTCAGCGAGCACTTGCGCAGGCTGGCCTTCAGCGCGAAGACACCGGTCAGGTCGGCACCGTCCAGCACGGCCGCGTCCATCTGGCATCCGCTCAAGGTTGCGTCGCGCAGGCTCGCCCCCTGCAAGCGCAGGCCACGCAGGTCGGCATTGGTGAAATCGCCACCGTCGAGCCTGGCCTTCGCGCAATCGAGGCTGGACGACGGCCCGCCGAGAATCGCCCCCGTGGCCCGGCACTGGCTCAGGTCGATGCCCTGGGCACTGCGCGGCAGGCCCCACCCCGGCGCGGCCAGTGTCGCGCCGACCAGCCTGGCCCCGTTCAACTGCGCCCCGTGGAACGACACGCCGTCCAGCCGGGCCTCGCTGAAGTCGGCCGAGTCCAGCAGGCAATCGGACAGGTCGGCCCCCTGCAGGCTCGAACCGATGAAGCGCGCGCCGGTGAAATCCACCCCGACGGCACGGGCGCCATCCAGCACCACATGGTTCAGGTCCGCGCCGCGGCCCTGCCGACTGGCCACCAGCATGGCCAGCGAGGGCGTGACCACGATCGGCTCGAAACGGGAAACCGCGTCGTCGCTGGCATTGATCGTCAGGATCGCCTGCGAGGTCTGCGGGTAGAACACCACGGGCAACCAGCCCCCCTCCACCAGCACCTCCCAGCCCTGCCCCACCGGCAGGCCGCTCAGACGCAAGGTCGCGGCCTGCGCCAGTTCATTGACGAGGACCAGGCAACCGGCGTCCGGGTCGATGCCGATCCACAGCTTCTCGATCTGCAGGCGGACACTGCCGTCGGCTGCCAGGTAGGCGTTGACCAGAGCAGGGCTGCCCCCCTTGGCAAACGCTATCATCGCCGGGAACCAATGGGTTTTCTGCGCGCCATCCTGCAGCCTGAGCGCCGCCAGGCAGGCGCTCGACGAGGAGAAGGTGAGTTTGCCGATGAAGGCGCCAGGGGATCGTGCAGTCACAGGCGCACCTTGGCCTTGATCGACACGAAACCGCTCTGGATGCTGGTTTGCGCCTCGTCGAAGACGAACTTGAACAGGTTCATCATCGGCACGGGCACGCCTTTCTCGCCCATCTTGACCAGGCACGTGTCGTACTGGCTCTCCACCATGGTCCACAGGATGCTGCCGAAGTTGTTGCCCAGGTCCTTGGCGAACTTGGGAATATTGGTTTCGAGGAACGTGGTCACCGCATTGTTCTTCTGGTAGTCGAATTGCAGCGTCTGTGCCGTCGTGCCGGTTACGACGCCCAGGCGCAGGTTGCTCAGCAGGTCGACCCTGGCCACGGAAAACTCGAAGTACGGCAGGTCCGCGTCCTTCTCGACGCTGGCATTGATGAACACCTTGAATTGCAGATCCTGGCGCACCACCATGCCGCTGACCTGAGCGCGCTTGACGATTTCAGGGATCAACGGCGCACTCACCCCCATCTCGGCGAGTTCGTCCTCCAGCTCGCTGCGCTCCAGGTAGGAGTTGCCACTCAGGTCCGAGAACACCTCGTCCAGGCCCTCGACCCCCGGAATCGCCTTGATGCTGGCCAAGGTCACATCGTTTATTTCCCAGACGAGTTGAAACACCACGGTCGGTGGGTTCAATGCAGCGATGTCGGCGTGCATGGATTTCTTGCTGTACGGCGCAAGCGCGGGTATGGCCGAGACATAGGTCGCACATTTCAGCGCATCCGGGTTGGGGATGTTGCCGGTGTCGGCCTTCGCCTTGAGCAGGTCGGCGCGGAAGAACGCCCATTGCAGCCCGTTGATGCTGTAGCTGGAGATGTAGGTCTGCAGGTGGTTCGGGTCGCTGGAGGCAGGGACCGTGGGCAATGCCAGGACCTCGCTGGGCAACTGCGGATAGAGCTCCTGGCCGTAGCGGGCCCGGGCGACGACACCGATCTGGATGCCGTTGCGTCCCGCCTGCGTCGGGAATTGCAGACCGCTGTCACCCAGGCTGAAATCGAAGGCGATGCCGTGGCCGAGATCGCCACTGCCCGGGATGGAGTGCAGCAAGGGCGGGATAAGCTCCGCGATCGCGCTGGCGAAGTTGATCTCGGAAACGGACTGGCGCGTGGCGCTACTGACCTCGGTGGAGGCGCAGCCCTGTATCTCGGTGCGCACCACGCTGGAAGACGGGATGTTCGCACTCACCGCGCCAGTCACCACGTTGCTGCCATGGGAGACGATCTCATAGGCGTTGTGTGCGGCACTGAACTGGAAGGCCGTGGTGAGCAGCACCCGCAACTCGCCGAAGCCGGGCGAATAATCGTAGTTGTGGTCGAACTTGCGATTCTGGCACGACGCACCACCACGGATGTCCGCCATGCACTCCCGCGCCCGGCCGGTCTCCTCCCAGTGGTAGCTGGCACTGAACGCAGGCGCCGCGAGTTCGAGGATGAACTCGCTGCCGGAAGTCTGCTGGGTGACGCTGCGAAAGGCCGGCTGGAAGCCCACCAGGCGCCCCGAGGTCAGCTCGATCTTGACGTCGGAGTAGTCGGTGCCCATGCCGGAGCCGGAACCCTGGAAGCTGCCGACATCGATGAGGCGGTTCGGCACCTGCATGTTGCTGATCAGGTGGAGCAAGGGCGATGCAACGAATTGCTGGCAAAAAAATTCGATGCCGCGCTGGCCGATGGCGATGGTCAGTGTCTGCATGATCGATCCTCCGTGATATCAGGCCTGGACGGCATAAACGTCGATGCTGCTGGCGACGCGGTAGAGGTGGTACGTAGCGGCACCATCCTTGAGGGTCCACGCCCCTTCCGGGTCGATCACCTCGATGAAGGCGTCGTGGCTCAGGGCGATGCCGTGCTGGCCGAACTCGCGCTCCAGCTCGCTGATGTTGCGTTCGTTGAGCCTGGCCTGCTGGCTGGCCGGCATGCCGAACAGCGGCGGGGTCGGCACCCAGTGGCCGATGCCCGGTTGCGGCGCGCCGGACGGCGACCTGAGGGTTTCGAACATCAGCCCGTAGACATTGCGCCAGAGATCGACGGCGAGCTTGCCGGCGATCACGTTGTGCGGCGTCCGGGTCAGCGACGGGTCGGGCGAACGGGACGAGAAGGTGCCGTCAGGCGCATGGATATCCAGCAGGTAGTCGCTGGCCTTGCTGCCGTCGCCGGTGTACGACAGCACGTAGATGTAGCCGCGCGCCTCCACCGCCATGTCCAGGTAGGTCACGCTGGTGCCGCGACTGCCGCGCAGGGCGAAGTACGACAGCGATACGTGCACCAGCGAGCGGCCGGGCTGTGCGGCCGAGGGCCGGATTTTCCAGGCCATGTTGCTGCCGCCATCGACCACATGCCATTCGCGACCGGCGGCGATGACCTCGACCCTGGCGCGACAAGGACGCTGGTAGACGAACAGGCCGCCCGTGCGCAGGCACACCTGCCAGCTGCTGCCGCGCGGATCGTCGATGCGCCACTCGTGCCCGCGCTCGATCACCTTGATCTGCGCGCTTGCCGATGGACTGCCCATGTCCTGCGGCTCGTAGACCAGGGCCACGCCATGCTGCCCCAGCGTCGCGATCAACGGGTCGTTTTCGGCGGCGAAGGTCGCGCTGTCCAGTTGCCTGGCGAAGCTGGTCGGCAGGGTGAACAGGAAGCCTTGCCGGTTGTCGACCAGGGCCTTGATCAAGGCCTCCGGCACCCCGCCTTCATCGAGCTGCGAGGCGATGGTCGCGGTGTCGATCGAGCACAGCGACGAGAGCGGCGTGAAGCCCGGTACCGCGTTGCCCTTGGTGTCGAAGGCCTGGACCCGCTGGTTCTCGCTCTCCAGCACCAGCACCCGGCCGTCCGGCATCACCGCCAGCGCGGTCGGCCCGCGCAGCAGGCCCTGGCGGATGCCTTCGCCAGAGACCATCAGCGCCATCGGCGCCTCGCTGTCGGGCAGCGCCTGGTCGGGCAAGGGCAGCATCATCAGCTTGTTGTCCCGCCACGACGCCGCCAGCGCGATGCCATCGGGATGGATCACCAAGGCATCGAGGTTGTTCAGCGGGAACCGCCCCCAGCTCTGCAGGCCCTTCTCGCCCAGGCCGAAGGTTGCCGCGCCGCTGCCCAGGATCACCTTGCGCAGGTGCATCTCGCTGCCGCGCGGGTCGAGGATGAAGTTGTTCTGCTCGATCTGCTCGTGGGGGTTGGTCGCTGCCGCGTAGGCGATGCCGGGGCGATTGCTCAGGCCGATGTCGGCGCTGATCAGGCGCGACTGCGGGTCGGCCAGGACCGAGAGGTTCTGCAGCACGTACTGCTGTGCCTCGGACTTCGGCGCGCTGGCCGAGTCGGTCGGCAGGTGCTGGCCCGAGGCACGCCAGGCGTAACCGATCTGCCAGGCACTGTTGTTGAGGGTGATGTCGACCAACTCGCAGAGGCTGCCCTGGTTGCCGCAGGACAGCGAGGTCAGGGTGTCCACCGGCGGCGGCCCGGCCTGCCAGACGTAGCGGCCGTGCTCCACGGCGATGCGCTCCTTGAACACGTACTGGGTATCCGGGCTCAGCGGCACCAGTTGCTCGACGATGTTGTGGTGGCCGAGGACCAGGGTGGTGCCGTCGTTGGCCTGCGCGGTCATCCAGTCGCTCTGCCAGGCACCGGCCAGCCAGCCGTTGTCGCTGTACAGGCCGAACAGCACGCGGAACTGGCCGCCCGCCGGCACATCGGCGAAGCGCAAGGCCACCGGGGTATTGCTGGTGGTTTTCGGCAGCACGCCGATCAGCCGGCCATTGGTACCGCCCTGGTATTCCAGGTAGGCGACGTAGTTGCTCGCCACCGCCGGCCACACCGCCGTCTGCGGATTGCCGACCTCGCCATGGGCCGGGTCCGGGTGCATGGTCAGGGTCACGTCGATGGCCCGGGAAACCGTGACCTTGATGCACGCTGGCGAGGACAGCACCTCGCCGGTGGTCACCGCCATTTCCTCGAGGCTCATCAGCGTGGCCGCGGTGCGGAACACCCAGCCCACCGGCCCGAGCAGCGAACCGAGGGTGCCGGTGGCGCACTTGCCGGCGATCCATTTGCCCAAGGCCTCCATGCCCTTGCGCAGGATCAGGCCGGCAATGAAATTGGCGCAGCGGATCATCAGCTTGTTGGTGTTGAATACCGCCGACGCCGTCGCCACGCCGCCACCGATCAGCGGCAGGCCGAGGGCAATGGCCACCGCGGTGAGCTCGCGGTCGTTGACGATGCGGTTGAATTCCTTGTGGTTGGTAATGTAGGCCCCGCCCGCCAGCAGCAGGCCCGGCACGCCGTACTGCCAGAGGGCGGTGAGCAGCGCGCCGCTGGTGCTGAAGTCGTCGTCCCAGTCGCTGACGCCGAGGCTGGCGAAGTACAGGCGTACCGCGGGCGAGTCCGCCATCGGAATGTTCAGGCTGCTCGGATCGGTGAGGATCGGGATACCGAGGATGGCATTGGTCGCCGACACCGAATGAAGCTTGACCTTGCCGCCGATGGTTTGCCCGTTCGCATCGAGCAACTGGTAGCCGGCAACCAGGGTGCGCAGGTAACTGTTGCTGACATCGATGGACAACTGGTTGTCACGGTCGAACCTGATCGAATCGCTGTCGACCCAGACCCCGTGGTGCACCGTGCGCTCGTTGACGGTCCACTTGTAACGGGCCGCCGCCGCGGACTCGGCCTGCAGCGGCGGCGCCACCGACTCCGCCGCCGTGCGGTCGGAGGTGGTGGCGGTCGAGCCGCTGCTGGCCGTCCAGGTCTTGTTCATCAGGCGCACATCGTTGGCGGCCGAGCGGTTGGCCCCCGCGACGCTGGCGCCCAGGTGGCCTTCGAGATCCTCGTGCAGGCCATAGGTGTACAGCGGCTGCCCGGCCTCGATCTCGCCGGGGATGTCGTATTCGGCGAGCAGCGGATTGCCCTCGGCATCCTCGCAGGCCACGATCGGCGACCAGTCCTGGCCGATCGCGCTGATCTGCGCCGCCAGCAACTGCATGCGGTTGTACTGCTCGGGGTCGATCTCCGGGTCCGGCAGGATGTGGTCGTTGTAGACCAGGGCGCTGGTGCTCGGCTGCTGGCTGGCCAGGTCGGGGTGGTAGGACACCAGGCTGGCCGCGGTGTCCAGCGGGGTCACCAGGGTCTGCGCCTGGACCAGGGTTTCCAGTTGCTCCAGGTGCTCGTCGGGCAGTGCCCGCAGCCCCAGGTTCGCCAGGCGTGCGCAGTGCGTGCGCGGCTTGCGCTTGAGGGTATGGCGGTGGAACGCGCGCAGGCGCTCGGTCGGCTGCTTGTGCCGCTCCAGGCGCTGCTCCCAGAACACCCGCAGGTGGGCCTCGGGAATGATCATGCTCATCGCCACCACCTGCGGCAGGTGCTGGCCGTCGCGCTCGGGGATGACCACCTGCAGGTAGCGCGCCTCGCCGTGGGTGAAGTGCTGCTTGTCGACGGCGGCGAAGTGGCTGAAGCGCCGGTGGTGCTCGCTGGACAGCAGCGACAGCGCGGGATGGCTGGAGACGGCCTGTTCCAGGCTGTCCTCGTCGTGTGCGGTGAGTGGGTAGCGTGCGGCGCCGATACGGACTTCCAGCACTGCCGTTTGCTCGACATGACGCAGGTCGAAATGCAGATGCTTCATTGCCATCTCCTTGAGGGTGGTGGGTACCTTCCTGAGCAATGGGCAATCCGTCATGAAGCCTGCAGCGGCAACGGCGCCAATGCGCGGCGCCACCATAAGCAGCGGGTGCAGGTCCTGTCTGCATCCGCTTTCTGAGGAAATCTGAGCGCCGGCGCGGCCCGCGGTGCAGGCGGTCCGCGCCGGCGGGGCGGGTTACTCCAGCGCTTCGGCGAGGCTGACGTCCTCGCCGAGGAAGCCACCGCTCTGGTGTTGCCACAGCCGCGCGTAGGTGCCGTTCCTGGCCAGCAGTTCGGCATGGGTGCCCTGCTCGACGATGCGTCCGGCATCCATGACCACCAGGCGGTCCATGGCCGCGATGGTGGACAGGCGGTGGGCGATGGCGATCACCGTCTTGCCCTGCATCATGTCGTCGAGGCTTTCCTGGATCGCCACTTCGACTTCCGAGTCGAGGGCGCTGGTCGCCTCGTCGAGCAGCAGGATCGGCGCGTTCTTCAGCATCACCCGGGCAATGGCGATGCGTTGCCGCTGCCCGCCCGACAGCTTGATGCCACGCTCGCCGACCAGGGTGTCGTAGCCGCTGTGGCCCTGGCGGTCGCTCAACTGGCCGATGAATTCATCGGCCTGGGCACTGGCCGCGGCGGCGCGGATCTGCGCGTCGCTCGCCTCGGGACGGCCGTAGGCGATGTTGTCGCGGATCGAGCGGTGCAGCAGCGAGGTGTCCTGGGTGACCATGCCGATGGCGCTGCGCAGGCTGTCCTGGGTGACCCGGGCGATGTCCTGCCCGTCGATGCGGATCGTGCCGCTGTCGACGTCGTAGAAGCGCAGCAGCAGGTTGATCAGGGTCGACTTGCCGGCGCCGGAGCGGCCGACCAGGCCGATCTTCTCGCCCGCGCGGATGTCCAGGCTGAGGCCGTCGAGCACCTGGCGCTCGCCGTTGTAGTTGAAGCGGACGTTGTCGAACGACACCGCGCCGCCCCGGGTCGCCAGCAGGCCGGCGCCGGGGGCGTCCACCACCTTGGGGCCCTGGGTCAGGGTGGCCATGCCGTCCTGCACCGTGCCGATGCTCTCGAACAGCGAGGTCATCTGCCACATGATCCAGTGCGACATGCCGTTGATGCGCAGGGCCATGGCGGTGATCGCCGCGACCGCGCCGGCGCCGACGTCGCCCTGCTGCCACAGCCACAGCGCATAGCCGCCCGCCCCCAGGATCAGGCCGACCACCAGTGCCTGGTTGACGATCTCGAACTGGCTGACCAGGCGCATCTGGCGGAAACCTGTTTCCTTGAAGTCTTCCATCGCCGCGCGGGCGAAGTGCGCTTCGCGCCTGGAGTGGGAGAACAGTTTCACCGTGGTGATGTTGGTGTAGGCATCCGAGATGCGCCCGGTCATCGACGAGCGCGCGTGGGCCTGCTCCTGGCCGACCTTGCCCAGGCGCGGCACGAAATACAGCATGGCCAGGCCGAACAGGAGGATCCAGGCAATGAACGGCAGCATCAGCTTGAGCGCGAAGCCGCCGGCCAGGGCGATGATGGCGATGAAGTACACGCCGATCCCCGGCAGGATCTCGATCACCGTGAACAGCACTTCGCGCACCGCCAGGGCGGTCTGCATCACCTTGGTGGTGACCCGGCCGGAAAACTCGTCGGAGAAGAACGACAGGCTCTGGCGCAGCATCAGGCGGTGGAAGTCCCAGCGCAGGCGCAGCGGCAGGTTGATCGCCAGGACCTGGTGCTGGACCATGGTGCGCGCCGCCACCAGGCCGATGCTGCTCAGCAGGACGATGCCGATGCCCCACAGCACGCGGTGTTGCTCCTCGCTCGCAGCGACGCCACCGGCCTGCCAGGTCGACAGCAGGTCCACCACTTGGCCGAGGAAGGCGAACAGCCAGGCCTCGTAGATCGACACCGCGGCACTCAGCAGCGCCATCGCCAGGACATAACCCCGCGCGCCGCGGGTGCAGGCCCACAGGAAGCGCAGCAGGCCGGCGGGTGGCGGGGGCAGTTCGTCAGGGGGGAAAGGGTCGAGCCAGCGTTCGAGCAGGCGCAGCATGGGTCATCTCCAGAAATGTCGGATGGCGCAAAGTCTGACAGCTTTCTGCTGCTTTCGTCGGGCTGAGGTCGATGGGGCTGGTCTGGAGCCTGTGGAAGTCGACCGGAAACCTCCGTCGCCAGGGCCGGCCTCATCGCTGCATGGGTATCTACACATCTTTGATCTGGCGGAACGCAGTCGGTGTAGGAGCGGATTTATCCGCGATTGGGCGCGAAGCGGCCATAAAACCGGTGTTCTCGGTGTGTCAGAAAGACTTGGGGCTCAGGTTTTACGACGGCTTCGCCGCCGATCGCGGATAAATCCGCTCCTACAAGGTCCGCGTTGCCCCTGATTTTGACTCTGCCAAAGTTGTGTAGATACCCATGCTCATCGCTGGCAAGCCAGCTCCAGGGTCCGCTTCGCTCTTTGCAACGCTGCTCTGCGCGACAGCGCAGCCTGAAAGGCTGGCCCTCAGCGCCGGCTCAGCCGCTGGCGCTCCTGCTCATGGCGGATACAGCCGTCGTAGTAGGTCTTCTGCACCGACGCCGGCTGCAGGCGACTGCGGCTGGCGTAGGTCTGCTCGGTGATGCCGACGGCCATCTTCGGCATCCAGGCTCGCGGGTACTTGCGCCCCTTGAGGTTTTCCCGCGCCCGCCACAGCGTGGTCCCGGACAGCTTCGAATGCTGTGCCGACCGGGCCACGTCCGCGCCCCACCGGCACATCTCGACCTGCTGCTTGCTCAAGCCCCTGGCCTGCGCCGACGTCGCCGCGGACATCAGCACCAGCGCCGCCACTGCCACATAGTTGAATCGCATCTGGAAAACCATCCGTCTGTCCATGAGGCGAAAAATGCTATGCGAAAACAATGACTTGAAAGGGCCAGTATGGCGCCATCGATCACGACTTGAAGCGCCCCACCAGCACGTGCAGCTCCTGCGACAGGTTCGACAGGCGCCCCGAGTCCGCCTGCGCCGAGCTCGCCAGTTGCTCCACCAGGCGCGCCTCGTCGTAGATCCGCTGGATATGCCGGTTGATGTCCTCGGCCACGCTGTGCTGCTCTTCGGCGGCCGCCGAGATCTGCAGGTTCTGGTCGCGGATCTCGTTGACCGAGAGCTGGATGCCCTCGAAGCTGTCCCGCGCGCTTTCGATCGAGGCGACGCTGGCCCGCGACAGGTCCAGGCAGCTTTCCATCTTCTCCGAGACTTCCTGGGTCTTGCTGCCCAGGCTGCCGAGCAACTGGTCGATCTCGCCGGTGGAGTCGGACGTGCGCTTGGCCAGCGCGCGCACCTCGTCGGCGACCACGGCGAAGCCACGGCCCTGGTCACCGGCCCGTGCCGCCTCGATGGCCGCGTTGAGGGCCAGCAGGTTGGTCTGCTCGGCGATGGCGCGGATGGTACCGAGGATCTGGTTGATGCTGCGGCTGCCGGCTTCCAGCTCGAGCATGGCCTGGGACGACTCCACCAGCCGGTTGCCCAGGCGGTTGACGTTTTCCGTGGTCACTTCGATCTGCTGCTTGCCCTCGGCCACCCGGCGATGACCGTTCTCCGCAGAGTCGGCGGCGGTGCTGCAGGAACGCGCCACTTCGTTGGCCGTGGCGACCATCTCGTTGAACGCGGTGGACACCATCTCCACCGCCTCGCGCTGGCGCCCGGCGGCCTCGTTCATGTTGCCGGCCATCTCGCTGTTGGCCCGCGAGGCATCGTGCAGGTTGGTGGACGCCGCGCCGATGTGCTGGACCAGTTGGCGGATGGCGGCGAGGAACTTGTTGAACCAGCCGGCCAGTTCCGCAGTTTCGTCGCGGCCCTGGACCTTCAGGTCCTGGCGCAGGTCGCCCTCGCCTTCGGCGATCGACTGCAGGCCACTGCTGACCTGGCCGATCGGCTTGACGATGATCCGCGAGAACGCCGCGGCGATCACCGCGAACAGCAGCGCCAGCACGCTGACGATGGCAGCGGTGAGCCAGGTCATGCGGGTGGCCGTGGCCATCACCTCGTCATGCTCGATCAGGCCGATGAAGCGCCAGCCCAGGCCCGGCGAGGTCCAGACATTGGCCATGTAGCGGGTGCCGTCGATCTCCACTTCGGTGGAACCCTGGGTGGTGGCGGCCAGTTGTGCGTAGGGCGCGCCGAGCTCCTTGAGCGGCTTGAAGCTGTGGGCGTCGTCACGCGGGTCGACCAGCACGGTGTCGTTCTCCACCAGCATGACGTAGCCGCTCTCCCCCAGCTTGATGCTCTTGACCAGCTCGGTGAGGTTCTTCAGCGAGACGCTGACCACGAACACGCCCTTGGCCTTGCCGGCCTCATCGAGCATGGCGCGGGCGGTACCAACCAGCGCCACGGCGTCCTTGTCGTAGTAGTAGGCCGGCGTGCGCACGGTCTTGTTCGGACTGGCCATGGCGGCCTTGTACCAGGGACGGCTGCGCGGGTCGTAGTTGGCCAGGCTCGGGTCATCCGGCCATTTCGCGTAGCTGCCATCTTCCAGGCCGATCGACAGAATGGCTGCGGCCGGGTGGGTCTTGCCGTACTCGGCGAACCGTTCGATCACCTGGCTGGCGGCAGGGGGCAGCGGCTGCTGCGCAGCATCGGCAGCTTCGTAATGTTTCAGGCTGGTTACAGAGGTGTATACAGGATCCTTGGCCATCTGATCGACGTTCTGCTGCGTGCCGTCGAAGAACTGGCGCATGTTGCCATCGATCTGGCGAATCTCCCGGGTGCTGCTGTCGAGGAACTGACTGACGGCGTCCGACCGCGTGTTACTCACTGAAATGACGCCCACCAGGCTCACCGGGAGAATGGCGACGGCGACGAAGGCAAGGCCGAGCTTGGTTTTTATTTTCATGAAAAGGTCACAATCCGGGAAAAAGTTGGGCAAGTGGTCAAGTAATGGCCGCTTGCCATCTTTTGTTCTTCGGCCGTACCTTGGTAAACCTTTAGCAATAATTCCGTGTACAAAAAAATTTAATCTTGTCTTGAGAATCAGGCACCCCGTGGATAACGCCGTGACCCCGCATCGACCCAGCCATTACCTCCCCGTCTTCGCCGCCATGCTCGGCCTCGTCTCCGTGCAGATCGGCGCTGCCGTGGGCAAGACCCTCTTCCCCCTGGTCGGCCCCGAGGGCGTGGCCGCGCTGCGCCTGGGGATCGCCGCCAGCGTGCTGTTGATCGTCATCAGGCCGCGCGCGATCTGGCGCCAGGTGAAGCTCGGCGACCTGCTGGGCTATGGCCTGATGATGGGGCTGATGAACCTGCTGATCTACCGTGCCTTTCTCTACATACCGGTGGGGATCGCGGTGTCCATCGAAGTGATCGGGCCACTGGGCGCGGCGCTGTGGGCCTCCCGGCGGCGCATCGACCTGCTGTGGATCGCGCTCTCCGCCGCCGGCCTGGTGCTGTTGCCCTGGGACGCCCGGCAAGGCGGCCTGGACCCGCGGGGGATAGCCTTCGCCCTGGCTGCGGCGCTGGCCTGGGGCCTTTACGTGGTACTGGGGACCCGGGTGGCGGTGCATGGCAAGCAGGCGGTGGCCGGGGGCATGCTGATCGCCGCCGCGCTGGCCGTGCCGCTGGGCGTCGCCCAGGCGGGCCCGCTGCTGCTCGCACCGCAGGTGCTGCTGGTGGGCCTGAGCGTCGCCCTGCTCTCCAGCACCGTCCCGTTCCTGCTGGATATCTTCGCCATGCGCCGCTTGCCGGCGAGCCTGTTCGGCGTGCTGCTGAGCGCCTCGCCGGCGGTGGCGGCGATCGCCGGCTGGCTGGTGCTGGGCGAACGCCTGAGCCCCGTGCAGTGCCTCGGCATCGCGGCGATCGCGGCAGCGTGCGTGGGCTCGGCGCTGGTCGGGGCCGGGTCTGCGCGGCGGGCGGCTGAGGACGTGGCGTAGACCCCATTGCCCGGAACCAGGCACGACAACGCCTGGCCCAGGCCGTACAGTTCCAGGCTGAACGTCAATGGCCTTTTAACAGGGGAGAGAAAAAGTGGCAGGGAAGAAATCGTTCATGTGGTGGGAAAAGACCGTTGAATATGCGTTCGTCCAGCGTTTCATGCCGCCCAGCGCCACGACCGGGCATTTTCTTGCTCCGCTCGATGGCGACCACGAAAAGGCCGGTGACGCGATTCTCGGCCTGAAGGAAAAGCTGGTGTTGATCGAGTTCAAGAGGACTCGTGGAGACTTGAAGTCAGAAACCAAGAAATTTTTCGACTACAAATCCGCCAAGAAGGATCTGAAAAAGAACGATGGCCACCACTTGCTGGTGTATGGCGTCGCCAAGAAGAAAAAAACGCTGGACCTGGTAGCCCAGACCTATTTCAAAGGTGTTGACGTCGGACTCGAAAAGTTTGCCGAACGGGCGGTAGCATTCGACGAATTCAAGAAGTATCTGAAGCTGTTTCTTTACCACAAGAATAGAAACGGTGAGGGCGGCACCCCGCTCGAACTGGAAGATCTGCCTCCTGACCCAGGTGGCCTCGGCTACTGTGTCGTCGCTGGAGTTGTCAGTAGCCAGCCGTGCTTCGTAATGAGCCTGGAAGACTTCCTCTCATCGTTCAAGAAACCCGATGAAGGAGCTTCGGGCTTCCATACACAACCCCTCACTCCTTTCTCTCCCAGCACAATCAAAGTAGAGCGAGAAAAGCAGTTGGCTGGGTTGCTTACACACGAGTGATCGCCAACCCACAAAAGTGACGCAGATCACTGTGGGAATACGAGCGAATCTCATGCTCTGGAAAAATTTTGTTTCTTTCCTACGCTCCTTGTTTCAAGCGGCTCGCTGTCAGTGAGTAAAGGGATTGTTTTCATTTGCATAGGAGTTCACTCGATGTCCACCACGCCACGCGGTGCTTTGCCCGTCCGCCCGAAACGCCTGGCGCTGGAACCGCGAATCCTGTTCGATGGCGCTGCCGCAGTCGCGGCGACCGACAGCCACCCCTCCGACCCCGCGAAGCCCCGGGGACGGCTGAAGATCGAGGGGGAGCGGCGCAGCTGGCTGGGGAGTTTCGGGAACTGGCTGGCGGGTGTCTATTTGAAGGAGAGCGGGTTTTGACCCTGACCCATCGCGCCCGAATCAGCGCAGCGCCCGCTCCAGCGCATCCACCACACGGGATTGCTGTTCAGCGCTGATCCCGACCCACAGCGGCAGGCGAATCAGGCGTGCCGACTGACGCGTGGTGACCTCCAGATCACCGTGGGAGCGACCGAACCTGCGTCCGGCAGGCGAATCATGCAGGGGGACGTAATGGAACACCGCCTGAACACCTTGCGCCTTGAGGAAATCGAGCACCGTCTGACGATTGGACTCTGCCGAAAGCAGCACGTAGTACATGTGAGCGTTGTGCTGACAATCGGCCGGCACGACCGGACGACGAATCGCACCCTTGGCTTCCAGCGGCCGCAGCGCCGCGTGATAACGCTCCCAGATGGTCAGACGCTCGGTGGTGATCGATTGGGCTTCCTGCAACTGCGCCCAGAGAAACGCCGCCGTGATTTCGCCAGGCAGGAATGAAGAACCAACGTCCTGCCAGGTGTACTTATCGACTTCGCCGCGGAAGAAGCGGCTACGGTCCGTGCCCTTTTCACGGATGATTTCCGCCTGCAGGGCGGTGGCCGCCGAGTTCACCAGCAAGGCCCCCCCCTCACCGCAGATGACGTTCTTGGTTTCGTGAAAACTGAATGCGCCATAGTCGCCAATCGCGCCCAGCGCACGCCCTTTGTAGCTGGCCATCACGCCTTGTGCCGCATCCTCGACCACCTTCAGGCCATGCCGGGCAGCGATGTCCATGAGTCGATCCATTTCACAAGCGATACCCGCATAGTGCACGGGCACGATCGCCCGGGTCCTCGCTGTGATGGCTTGTTCCACCAGGGATTCGTCGAGGTTGAGCGTGTCCTCGCGGACATCGACGAATACCGGGACCGCGCCACGCAGCACGAAGGCATTGGCGGTCGATACGAAGGTGAACGAGGGCAGGATCACCTCATCCCCAGGCTGCAGGTCAAGCAGCAAGGCAGCCATTTCCAGGGCCGCCGTGCAGGAATGGGTCAACAGCGCCTTGTGACTGCCTGTCTGCTCCTCCAGCCAGCGATGACAGCGCTTGGTGAAACCGCCATCCCCGGCCAGCCTGTTATGGAATTTTGCCTCGGCGATATAGGACAGTTCCCTGCCCGTCATGTAAGGGCTGTTGAAGGGAATAATGTCAGCCATCGTCACCTGCCTCCGTTGCGAATGAAAAGTACGGGCAGTTCAGCGCCCGGTATCTACCGTGATCGTGATTTGCTGATCCTGCAGTCGATGATCGGCTGCAGGCTTACCGGGATGAAGCCCAGGAGCTTGTGTAAACGCAGTTTCACCATGCCGGTTATCAGGGAACACACCAGCGGCGAGCGACGACGGGCGAACAGTGGATCGCTCAATATCCGTTCGAACGCAGAGATCAGGATGTTGCGATCGAATTCCGCCTGCATCCCCCCCAGGCGGCGGACAATTCCGGCGACCTGTGGCACCGTGATCCAGTTGAGTGACTGCCATGTCCCCAGGGGATCGCTCACCCTGTTACTGCTGAAGATCCTGGGACCCAGTACCTTCTCTGTCAATCTCTTGGAAAACAGCGTGGGCAGGTTGAAATGGGGCTCGTAGGGGAAGAGGTAGTTGGCGCAGGTGAAGCGATAGATCGAGCCAGGCTTGAGGCTGTCCATGACCCGCTCCAAGGCGGCGCCGACATCATCCACATGTTCCATCACGTTGACGGAGAACCCGTAGTCGAATGCCTGCGCCTGATGCAGTTGTTCTGCCCGGATGGCACATACCTTCGGCGCGAAGCCACCCTCTTCGGCGCTCTCGAGCACCACCTGGCGCATCCGGTCGAAATGCGAGAAACCACTTCCAGTGGGTTCCAGCGCCGTGACCGCGAACCCCTCACGGGTCAGTTGGCTGCTCAGCAACATCGCACCGGCACCGACTTCCAGAATGGAACAACCTTCGGGTAGTCGCTCCAGGTCAGATGCAATCAGACGCCGGCCAAACAGGGCTTCTTCGGCATAGGTGTCGAACAATGTCCGCGCCTCTGCATCAGGCAGGCATGTGCGCAAGTGCCCGAACCATTGCCGCATGTCGTCAAGAATCGATTCAAGCATCGGAGGACATACCCAGCAAGATACCGCCCAGGATCAGCAAGGCGGCAAGGATCTTGGTCCAGCCCAGCGCCTCGCCAAGGATGAAATGACTGCCCAGTAGCACCAGCAGAAACGTAGTCCCGATATAGATCGGAAACGCGACTGCCAACGGGAGTCGCGCCACGACAAACAGCCAGACGAATGACGCTATCAGGGCGGCGGCGTAAGCCGACATCAGGATAGGGTCCTTCAGAAATGCCAGCAGGCGACCGATCACGCCATCGCTGACCACCACCGGGGCGGCCTGGGCACGCCATTTCACGATCAGTTGGCTGTAGCAGACCAGCAAGGCCACCGGCAGGATGGGCAAGTAGTATTTCATGAGCGGCTTTCCAAGGGTGCGACCGTCAAAGTGCAGCGCTGGGATAATCGGCAATGCGTTGCCACATGGCTTCATCGAGAAGCTGGTGATCCAACGCGACGTCCGGGTTGACGAAGACACTGCGCCCCTCGACGAGGCGGGTGACGCAGTGTCGAGCAGGAGATCCGGCATGCAGGAGTATCGCGTTGAGCAAGCTCAGGCAGCCGCTGCGAAAGACGATATTCATCACTGAAACTACCGTGTCGCCCGGATGCACCGGAACGGCTGCCTGCACCAGAGGACGACCAGTATCGACGCCGGCATCCACCAGATGAGCGGTCACCCCGATGAACGGACTGCCAGCCGCCAGGGCTGCCTCGACCGGCCGGGCTCCGATCATCGCGCCATAAGCCGGCAGCAGGGAGTAATGCAGATTGAGCAGGCGTCCCGCAAAGGCATCGACGATCGCCGGTACGATGATGCGGTGGACGTTAGTGATGATCACATCGGCTGCCGCATCCTCCAGCAAGCGCGCCAGCGTCACCTGCCCGGGTTCGGAGAAATCGATGACTGCGTCGGAAAGCTGGTGCTCACGCGCGAAGCGGTTAGCCAGGCACTCACGGTCGGTGACGACCGACACCAGTTGCGCCGATAGCACGCCGAGCCGTATGGCCTCAGCGATGAAACGCAGGTTGCCACCACCACCGGAACAGAGAAAAACGATCCTGATCACTTTTTCTGTCCCTGATAGATCTGGCGAACGATGGAATACGGACGCTGCTTCACTTCGGAGAAAATTTTCGACAAGTAGATACCGATGACGCCCACCGACGAGATCAGCATACCGCCGATCAGCCAGATCGATGCCATCAAGGATGTCCAGCCACTGAGGGTACGGCTGAAAAACAGCCAGTTCAGTACCAGATAGACGTTGGCCATCAGGGCCAGTATCGAAATCAGCGCACCGATATAGAAGATCGCGGTCAGCGGCTTGTTGGAGAACGAGGTGATGGAGTTGACCAGCAACGCTACCTTGTGTCGCAGGGTGTAGGTGGAAACCCCGCGACTGAGCTTGTGGACCACGAACGGTTTCTGCACAAAGCCGGTGATGTGCCAAAGGCCGGCCATGAACACTTCACGCTCCTGATGCCGGACCAGTGCGTCGACATAGCGGCGCGTCATCAGCCGTGCCGTGACGATATTGGGAGTCAGGGTGATATCGGTCAATGCGTTGAACAGGCTCCAGAACCAGCTTCCGCTCCAGCGCTCGAACAGCCCTCCCTTGCGGCTTTCCTGGACGCCATAGACGACATCGGCCCGCCCCTGTTCCATCGCCCCGGCGAACGCTGCAAGCCACTCGGGGTCCTCCTCCAGATCACTGTCGATCAGGTAGACCAGATCTGCCGTACTATGTGCCAGTCCGGTCATCATCGCCTTGTGATGCCCGAAGTTGCGCGACAGGTCCACCACCACCACATGAGGGTCGCTATCGGCCAGCGCCATCGCGATGTCCAGCGAGTCGTCGGGCGAACCGTCGTTGACCAGGATGATTTCATGATCGTCACCGGCGTACTCCACGGCAGCGGCGCTTGCACGACGATGAAACTCGGCGAGATAGGGCGACGACTTGTACAAGGTGGCTACGATCGCAAGCTTCATTTGGACACGTGCTTCATGTAGGTAGCCGCCTCCGGACCGCAGTTGAACAACAGGTCGAGGATGCTGACCTCATGTACGAAATCCCCCCACAGCTGGGGATAGGCAGGATAGCCCGCATAGTCGAAGTAGGTCAGCTTGATACCCTCCTGGGTGAAAAGTCCTTCGTCAATGTAGGCACGCGCCGCCCCCCCGGTGACATATTCGGTAGCGCCTGCCTGTTTGCACAGATTGACCAGTTTCTCTGTTCTGTCGCCTTCCAGCAGGTATTGGGAGGAACGGCTAAGGCGAGTGGTAATGCCCAGGTAGGTACAGACACCTTGCAGCAAGGATTGATTGATCTCGGACAGGTTATCGAGACCGGATGCATAGAGCGGCTGCAACCACTCGGAGACCTCCTCGAAGCACGTGCTACGGCGATAATTCGCTTCCAGGGTAACCCAGTGCCGACTGGCCCAGCGCGGGTCGGTGACGTTCACATCGCAAATACGCCGCTGGATGGAACTCCCCGCGGGAATGCTCAGCCAATGCAACCCTTGCGGGGTCTTGATCCTGTTGCGGTTGCGCCAGTCGGACTTGGTGAACTGCATTTCATCGTAAAAGATGAATTCGTCCACGCTGGCCATCATGTCAACATACCCCTTCCAGGGGATGTAGTTCGATTGCAGAATCGCCACTGACTTGTGGTTGCTCATCGCTTACCCCCCCCGCTCGCCCAGCATGCCCCATGCCGGGAAATAGCAATCCGTGCACAGGCCTGCCTGGGCGATCTTTGTCAGGTTGAACTGGATCAGGAAAGCCAGGATGAAGATCCACAACACGAAGTGCCTGGTGAACGCTTCCCGACTGGCGAAGTTGATCACCACCCAGGCGACCAGTGGCCCCACCAGCAGCGCGTCGTACAGATACGGGTGGATCGAAACTCCCTGGGGCCAGAGCAGCAGCATCAGCAGATAGACCGAGAAGACTTGCAGCATGCCGCGCGCACTTCCCGGCTGTCCAGGCGCTGGGCTGGCCGCGCTCAATAGCCAATGACAATAGGCGAACTGGAGGAGCAGCAGCATCGCCGGTATGGCAACCAGGTACCAGGGACGGTTGAATTGCGGCGCCACAACGGCCTCGATGAAATTGCCGTAGAACCGCATGTCGCCATCAAGGCCGGAGCGGAACAGCCACGTACTGTTCTCGTTGCTGAACCCCAACGCCTTGGCCACCAGGACCGGCTGCAGATAAAGCAGTACGGAAACCGCCATCAACACCAGGGAAGCCAGGATCCGCCGCCTGTCTCCACGATGGACCGCCACCGCCATGCCCAGCATGAACACGCTGAACAGCGCAGAGGCCATCGGCATGACCAGGCACAGCGACACTGCGCTGATCCAGAACGCCTTGCCTCTGGCTCCCCTCTGCTCCAGCAGGACGCTGGTCAGCAGCAAAAAGGGAAAGACGAATACAAAGCCGTTATCGACATTGAACTTGCCCAGTGCAATCCAGAACCCCGGCAAGGTAAGAAAATAAAGGCCGCCAGCCAATACCAGCAGAGCACGACGCCAATCTTCAAAAACGGCAACCTCACGTCGTACTGCGAACCAGACTGCTCCCAAGGAAGCCAGCATGGCCAGGGTGGCACCTGTCATACGCATGGTGAGCGTCGGTACCCATTGCTGCAGTTCGAACAGGCCCCTCATGAACAAGAGATAAGCCGTGGAATGGTTGGCGTAAGCCTGGTTCTTGTCGTAGGCCTCTGCCGTCAGGAATGTAAGAAAACCATGTTTTAGCCATGACACACTTTCCCAAACCGGAAACGTGAAGTCCCGCAGCCTCTCGGGAGACGCGTCGGCACGGACAGCCATGCTGTGGAAACCCAACTGGAAGACCAATACCAAGCCAAGCAGTGATGTGAATAGAAGTGCAAACGCAAAGAGGACACGCCGCAGCATTGAAGGAAGGCCTGCATGATTCATGGGAGATGAAAGACAAATGGAAAAATTCCCCAATCATACACAGTTATCTTCACAGCGTGCGTCCGGTGGCAATTCCGAAGTGCACCAGCAAGTTACTTCCAAGCAATCGCCCACAGAAACCATTCGCTCAGGGCAACGAGGCCAGGTGCAGAGACGGCTCGTCAGCCTCACTCCTCGCTAACGCACCCTACGCCTGCTGCGCGTTGCGCGCTACTCTGGCCAGCCGGCGCAGCCCTTCGTCCAGCAACGCCGGTTCGACATGGCTGAAGTTCAGCCGCAGGTGCCCCTTGTTCGCATCCGGGTCCGGGAAGAACGGCTCGCCCGGCATGAACGCCACATCCAGCGCCAGCGCGGTATCGAGCAAGGTGCGGGTGTCCAGCGGCTGCTTCAGGGTCAGCCAGAAGAACAAGCCGCCATTGGGCAGGTTCCAGTCGGCCAGGTCGGCGAAGTGGGTCTCCAGCGCCGCCTGGAAGGCATCACGGCGCACACGGTAGTAGCTTCTCAGTTCGCCCAGGTGCTGCTGCAGGCGCTCGCTGCCCAGCCACTGCAAGGCCTGCCATTGCCCCACCCGGTTGGTGTGCAGGTCCGCTGCCTGCTTGAGGCGCAGCAGGTGCGGGAACAGGTCCGGGCTGGCAATCAGGTAGCCGACCCGCAGCCCCGGCAGCAGGGTCTTCGACACCGTGCCGGTGTAGATCCAGCTGGCCCGCTGCAGACGGCTGACGATCGGCCGGGCATTGACGCCGTCGTAGCTCAGCTCGCGGTAGGGCTCATCCTCGATCAGGGTGACGTTGAACTCATCCAGCAGCGCAGCGACGGCATCGCGCTTGTGCTCGCTGTAGCAGACACCGGAGGGGTTCTGGAAGGTCGGGATCAGGTAGATGAACGCGGGACGATGCGCCTGCAAGCGGCTGCGCAGCGCTTCCAGGTCCGGCCCGTCGGCTTCCAGCGGCACGCAGAGGCAGTCGGCGCCGAAGAACTGGAAGATCTGCAGCGCGGCCAGGTAGGTCGGCGCCTCCAGCAGGATCTCGGTGCCCTTGTCGATATACAGCTTGCCCGCCAGGTCCAGGGCCTGCTGCGAACCGCTGACCACCAGCACCTGGCTCGCCTCGCAGGGAATGCCCAGGGCCCGTGCCTCGGCCGCCAGCACCTCGCGCAACGCAGGCTCCCCTTCGCTCATGCCGTATTGGCCCATGGACACCGGCATCTGTGCCCAGTCCACCGCCGGCAGCATGGCTTCTGCCGGCAGCCCACCGGCGAACGACATCACTTCCGGACGCTGGGCAGCAGCGAGGATTTCACGGATCAGGGAACCTTTGAGGCGGGAAGCACGTTCGGAAAAAGGCATGGACGTCACCGATAGCGAGGCTGGGATAAATACGTCAAACTTGTTGACCGAAACTACGTCACCTCATGAGGAAGTGTCAACATGATTGACCTAAAAAGCACTGCCTCGCAGCAGATGGCCATGGAAGCCTTCTTCTTCGGCTACCAGGCGTTCACCAGCAAGGCCGACGAGATGCTCGAGCGCAGGGGCTTGAACCGGGTGCACCAGCGCATCGTGTTCTTCATCGCCCGCTACCCGAACCTGAGCGTGAAGGAACTGCTGGCGGTACTTGGTGTGAGCAAGCAGGCGCTGAACATGCCGTTGCGGCAACTGATGGAGATGCACCTGGTGAACAGCGTCACCTCGCAAAGCGACAAGCGCAAACGCCTGCTGGAGCTGACCGCAGAAGGCGCGCGACTGGAACGGATGCTGCGCAAGGAGCAGGTGAAACTGCTGGAGCGTGCGTTCGACGAGGCCGGGGAGTCCGCGGTACTCGGCTGGCTGGCAGTGAACCAGGCGTTGGGCAAGGTGCAGATGGCGCAGGCGTGAGCGGCAATGATTGCCGATAGGCGACGTCCCCGTGAGCGCTCGGCGGGTTCGGAGGATCATCGGGGACCAGGCACGGGATTCAGAAACCGAACACCAGCAGCAACTGTCCGTAGACGTTCGCCCTCGCCGTCCCCAACTGGCTCCCGCCGTCCTCGGCGCTGCGCGTCGGCTTGTAGTACCCCAGCAGCGGCAGCAGGCTCCAGTGCTCGTCGATCGCCCATTCGGCGTACAGGTCCAGCTCCCGCGCATCGCGGTTGCCGAGGCGGTGGTCGAGCGTGTCGAAGTCGTAGAACAGCGCACCGATATTCACGCTGTCGCTGAGCGCCGCCTTCACCCCGACATGTTGCACCCGGGTATTGCTGTTGAACGGTCCGGCGTAGTTGGACGCCACCTCCCCCTGGAACCAGGTGCCCAGCGCCCGGCCATTGCCGTAGAACAGCGGGTCATAGCCCGGCGAGAAACGGCTGTAGCGATAGTTGACCACCGGCTTGCCGGGCAACTGCGAGAAGGTCCAGCCCGCCTCCAGGTACCAGGCACGCTCATCGCCCCCGGGCTTGCGCTCCCAGGCATGCTCCCCGGCCAGGAACAGCTCGCTGACCCCGGCATTACCCTGCCCGCGCACGCTGTAGAGCTTCATGCCCTTGCGCTCGGGATAGAGCAGGTCGGCCAGTTCCCGATCGGTATCACCGACCTTGATCGCGGTCAGGCCAAGCGTGCCGGCCTCGGCCACATGCTCCAGCGTCGCCACGGACAATTCGGGCCGCGCCTGCGCCGGGTTGTCGGACTTGAGCCACATCAGGTCGCCACGCCAACCGGCTTTCCCACCCCAGCGCAGCATGGCGGTCTGGTCGAACGCCTTGCGCCCGGTGAGGTAGTAGGCGCCACCACGGTTGACCTCGCCATTGAGCAAGCCCTTGCCGATATTGAGTGCGTCGCCGGAAATCAGGAAGCCGTCCCCGACCACCACGTTCTGTCGCCCGCCGGAGATCTCCAGGGTGTCGTTGCGCCAACCGAGGTAAGCATTCTCGACCCGGGTGGTGCGCTCATCACCCAGGGTCCAGCCCGCCGCATCGCCATCGCCGAAGCTGGCACTGCTGACCCAGTCGAGACCGCCAAAGAGCTCACCCGAGCCGATAGCGCGCCGCTTGAGTTCCACGCCATATTGCAACGTGGCTTCCTGCCAGTTGACGCTGCCCGCGTCGCGCAGGCCGGTCTGTGCATAACGTTCTCGGCTGTGGAAAACCCCGACGGCGCCTTGCACCCTGGCGGAGAGTTCGGTGTCGCTGTCTTCGTACAGCGTGACCGCCCCCGCCAGGGGCGAAAGTGCGAGAAGCAGTGGCAGGGATGCCTGTAGTTGTTGTTTTTGCATCGTCAGTCCCCGAGAAAGATCAGGCAGGAATTTCGCCTTCGGCATACATGTCGGCGGCCACGCGCCAGTCACCGTCGATCAGGCGCCAGACGAACAGGCTTTTCATCGAGAAGGCCTCGCCCTCCAGCGGCAGCACGGCTCAGGTGACCCAGGTGTAGGCCGCGCTGTCGCCCAGTTCGGCAAGGCGGTCGATACGGATCGACACACCACGGGAGTCGTTGACCAGCACAGCCAGCAGTTCCTGCAATTGCGCGGTGCCGTGGTACAGCGCCGCGCTGCCGGCACCGGTGATTTCAGTGTTTTCCGTGTACAGCTCACGAACGATGGCGTCGCCGTCACGGCGCGCCCACAGCTGTTGCAGCAGGTCGAGACGGGCTTGCAGGGCGTTTTTCAAGGCAGCAGAAGGCATGTTCGAATCCTCTCGGTCGAAGGTGCAGGCCCCCGTGTGGGGGCGGTCTGGGAAACGTGTCGGCAGTCAGCGACGGCCGTTGCGGTAGCCGGCGAGCTGGTGGCTGACCTTGCCCAAGGTGCAGATCAGGTTGCACAGGCGGTCCTTGCCGGGAATGCGCGTGCGCGGGATCGCGCTCATCACCTCCCAGTGCCGCGAGCCGCTGGTCATGCCGTCGGCCACCACCTGGCCGATGACATGGCTCGGCGTCACGCCGAAGCCGGAATAGCCCTGGACGAAGTAGGCATTGGGCCGCCCCAGCAGGGTGCCGATCTGCGGGAACAGGTTGGCACTGCATTCCATCGGCCCACCCCAGGCCAGATCGATGCGCACCGGCTCCAGGTACGGGAACACCTTGAGCATCAACTGGCGGTTCCACGCCTTGAGGTCATTGGGGATGTACTCGAGCATCCGCGTGGCGGAGCCGAACAGCAGGCGGTTGTCGTGGGTCACCCGGTAGTACTCGATCACCGGGCGGATATCGCTGAATGCCCCGCGGATCGGGCTGATCTGCTGGATCAGCGCCTCCGGCAACGGTTCGGTGACCAACTGGAAGGCATAGGTGTTGATGATGCTCTTGTGCAGTTCCGGCTCCAGGCGATCGAGAAAGGCACCGCAGGACCAGAGGATCTTCTTTGCCCGTACCGACCCTTTGGCCGTACGGACATGGACGGTGTCGCCGTAGGTGACTTCCAGTACCGGGGTGTTCTCGTAGATCCGCCCGCCCAGTTCCACCAGCGCCTTGGCCGAACCCAACAACATGTTCAGTGAATGCAGGTGGCCGTTGCCCATGTGCTTGAGCGCGCAGCTGTAGACATCCGAACCGACGATGCCGCGGACTTCGCTGCCCTCCAGGTAGGCGATGTCATGATCCGGGCTGAGTTGCTTGAATTCCTTTTCCCACGCCTGCAACAGCTTGCCCTGGCGCTTGTTGAAGCCGAGGTAGCCGTAGCCATGGCGGAAGTCGGCGTCGATGCCGTACCTGGCGATGCGCGACTGGATGATGCTCGAACCCAGGTCGCTGATGTCGAACACCGCCTGCAAGCCGTCGTCACCGACACTTCTGCGGATCTTTTCCAGGTCGTGGCCGATGCCGGCCATGATGTGCCCGCCATTGCGGCCGGAGCCGCCGAAGCCGAGGTAACGCGCTTCCAGCACGACGACATCGGTGACACCGCGCTCGGCCAGCTCCAGGGCGGTATTGACCCCGGAGAAGCCGCCGCCGATGACCACGACCTCGGCGTCCAGGTCCTGCTCCAGATCGGCGAACTTCAGGTCGTACTTGCGGGTAGCGGTGTAGTAGGTGGTAGGGGTTTCGACGGACAGCATGGGTTCACCTTGTTCTTGTCATGCAGTAAACGATCAACGGGACACCGCGCCTTCGCCGGCCTGCCGATCCTGCAGGCGGCGAACGGCGTAGAGCACCAGCGAGAGCAGCAGCACAGCGATGCCGGTGGCGACTTCCTTGATTCCGCCATAGCCGGCCAGCTCGGCGGAGGCGGTGCCGACCACCACCACCGCGGCGGTGAACAGGCTCAACACCCAGGCCACGGGCATCCAGCCCCGCCCCAGGCGCACCGGACGCGGCAGGTCGGGAGCATCGCGGCGCAGCAGGATGAAGCCGGACAAGGCGAAGAAGATCGCCACCAGGTAGCCGATATTGGCAGTCACCAGCATGGCCAGCGGCGAGGACAGCAGGAAGATCATCGCCAGGTTCAGCGCCACCGCGACGCTCATGCAGCGGCCCGGTACCTGGTGCTTGTTGAGGGTGCCGAGCTGGCGCACGGTCAGGCCTTCCAGGGCCATGCCGTAGAGGGCGCGGGAACCGTCGGCGAGGGCGGCATTGAGGCCCATGAACAGACCGACCAGCAACGCGGCGATGAACAGGTCGCTGAAGCCGCTGCCGACCACCGCATTGAAGGCATCGATGTAGAAGCCGCTGGGGTTGGCCAGCGCCGTCTCCCGGTCCACCAGTCCGCCCAGGCCGAAGGCCACGGCGGCAAACACCAGCACGGTGTAGGTGCCGGAGGTCAGCAGGGCCAGGCGCATGTCCCGCTGGCTGCGATATTCAGGGCCGAAGGCGGCGCACATCTCGGTGCCGTAGGCACTCCAGCTGACCAGGAACAACCAGACCAGCGCCGTGCGCCAGAAACGCCAGTCCACTGCCAGCGGCTCGTCCAGCGCATGGCGGAACCGCGCGAAACTCCAGCCCTCACCGAATACCGGCGACACCGCCAGCACCAGGATCGGCACCAGCAGCAGTGCCCCCATGTACTTGGAGACGGACGCCGCCATGTGCACGCCAAGGCGATTGAACTGCCAGAACAGCAGGAGCAGGCCAGCGCCGATCACTTGCGCCAGGCCGGCGCTCAGCGGGCCGACGTCGTAGCGCCAGGTCTGGTTGGCGAACCACTGCGCCTGGATCAGCGCACCGGCGCTGACACTGACGATCGACAGCACCGCCGACCACCCCAGCCAGTAACCGAACGAGGCCAGCGGACCGACCAGGGTGCAGCGCCGACGCCAGCCTTCGGTGGCGATCATGGCGATGCCGCCGGGCTTGTCCGGGAACATCGCGCTGACTTCGAGAAAGATCCAGTTCTGGCAGGCGCCGATGGTCGCCGAACCGACCCACAGCGCCAGGGCGCCGACCGGGCCGAGCACGCCAAGGGCAAAGCCGAAGGAGGCGAAGATGGAGCCGGACACCGCCATCGACAGGGCGAAGGCATCGGTCCAGCGCAGGGTTTGCTGCAAATGCTGGCTGTTGTTGTTGTTCATGGCCGGGTACGGAGTTGAGGAAGATGAGCCACGATTAAAAGCCCTCTCCCGCCTGGCGACCACTGCTCACAGCGCCAGGCGCTTGGCTTGCCGTGCCAGCCGTCGTGGCCTGCGGCGGGCGGCTTGATAAAACAATTAACATGTTAGTAAATGTGCGAAAGCTTCGACGCCAGCACGGACGGCGCACCACAAGAACAACACCGGTTCAGCCGGCCCGAGGTGAACGATGAATCTGCAGCACGCCAACCTGTTTCAAGGGCGCGAGGGTTTCGAGGCCTGGCACGGCGACCTGGCCAGCAGTTGCGGCACCTTCCATGTCGAGCCCCCCACGGACCGCCTCACCACCTTCCAGGGGGCCGTCACCGCACTGGACAGCCGACACAGTCGCATCGAAGGTGCGCGCATCACCAGCAACTGTTCCCATGTGCACCGCTCGCTGAGGGATATCCGCGGCGACGACAAGGACTTCTTCTACCTGGTGATGCAATTGAGCGGTGAAGCGCTGATCCACCAGTGCGACCAGGAAACCCGCCTGGGCAGCGGCGATCTGGTCCTGCTGGACGTGGCCCGTCCCAGCGACTTCCATTTTCGCGGGCTGAGCGACCAGGTGTCGGTGATCCTGCCGCGCAGCGAGGTGCTGCAGCGCTTCAAGGAACAACGTCTGCGCCTGAACCGGCGCATCGAGGCCAACTCGGCGATTGGCGGCATGAGCGCCCTGCTGATGAATCAGCTGGTCAACAACCGCGACCTGGCCAGCGGCGAGGCCCAGGCCGTGCTGGATGCCATCCTCGCCCTGCTGCGCCCGGTGCTGACGGCGCGCCAGAGCGACGCCGTCGACACCCCGCCCCCCGCGCTGATGGCCAAGGCCAAGGCCGTGATCGAACGGCACCTGGCGGACGAAAGCCTCAGCCCGGAACGCATCGCCGCTGCGGCGGGGACTTCCGTGCGCAACCTGCATCGGCTGTTCGCCCAGTTCGAGACCAGCGTCGGACGCTACATCCTGGAGCGCAGGTTGTGCCGGTGCGCGGAGGCGATCCTGCAGAGCGAGGTGAAGATCACCCATATCGCGCTGAGCTGGGGGTTCAAGGACCTCAGCCATTTTTCCCGGGCGTTCAAGAGTGCGTTCGGTGTGTCGCCAAGTGAATATCGGGGGCGGTAGTTGTTATCGGCTTCTACGAACTGACCCTCCAGCCCCAGGAAGTGCAGCGCCTTGTGGCCTCCGGCCTTCCGGTCCGCGACATGCGGACCATGGCCAAAGACCCGGGCGTGCGCATCAGCCGTCTCGACCCGCTGTGCACCTGGAATCCGCACTGGACGCCGAACAACATGGACGAGGCGTTCATCGCCGATCACACCATCAGCGCCAGCGCCGCGTTGCCCCGGTGCAGCGTCATTGCCGTCGCGGTGTAGCCCTTGCTGCGTGACATCGTTGTTTCCCGCGCCTGATCGGCGTCCATCGAAAAAAGGATCGCCGAGCCTGACAGCGCGGTCAGAAACGACTCAGCGCAAAGGTGGAAATCAGATTTTCATCAGTGAAACACCGCCCGGCCCGGGCGGCAGCAGGATAGCGCCCGCAGGCATGGGGCCATGGCTCGGCCGTCCTCGACGGCTTTGCCCGCAATGGCCTAAGATCGGAAGCTTTAACGTTTCAGCTTATTTCAAAGGAGTCGCATGTCCGTCCAGGAAGCCCCCCCACTGGTCGCCCCCAACAGTAGCGTTGCCAAGATGGAAGCCGCCATGGCCCTCGGCAGCTTCGCCATCGGCACCGGGGAATTCGCCATCATGGGCCTGATGCCCGACGTCGCCAGCAACCTGTCGCTCAGCGAACCCGAGGTCGGCCACGCGATCAGCGCCTATGCGCTGGGGGTTGTGGTCGGTGCGCCGGCCCTGGCGATTCTCGGCGCCAAGTTGCTGCGCAAGCACATGCTGCTGTTACTGATGGCACTGTATGCGCTGGGCAACCTTGCCACGGCTTTCGCCCCCTCCTTCGCCAGTCTGATCGCTTTCCGTTTCATCAGCGGCCTGCCACACGGCGCCTACTTCGGCATCGCTGCGGTGGTGGTGTCGAGCATGGTCGCCAGCAACCAGCGAGCCAGCGCCGTCGCGCGGGTGATGATGGGTCTGACCCTGGCCATGCTGCTGGGCAATCCGGTGGCCACGTTCCTGGGTCAGTTCTTCGGCTGGCGTTCGGCGTTCATCCTGGTCGGCGTGATCGCCCTGTGCACCATCGGTCTGGTCTGGCGCTTCGTTCCGCAGCCACGCGACGAAGCCCGCAGCGATCCGCGCAAGGAACTTCAGGCGTTCCGCCTGCCACAGGTATGGATGGCCCTGGGTATCGCCTCGATCGGTTTCGCCGGCATGTTCTGCGTGTTCAGTTATCTCGCCCCCACCCTGCTCGAAGTGACCAAGGTATCGCCCCAGTGGATCCCCTTCGGCCTGGCGGCGTTTGGCGTGGGCGGCATCATCGGCAACTTCGCCGGCGGCAAACTGTTCGATCGCCTGCAATTCCGTGCCGTGGGGCTGATCCTGGCCTGGTCGATCGCGGTGCTGTTGTTCTTCACCTTCGCGGCTCAGGCGCTTTGGTCGATTCTGCTGGGCATCGGCCTGGTGGGGACCATGGTTGCACTGGCAGCGCCGTTGCAGATCCGCCTGATGGACATCGCCCACGAAGCGCCTAGCCTGGCGGCGGCGTCAAACCACGCGGCGTTCAACCTGGCCAATGCCTTGGGGCCGTGGTTGGGTGGCATGGCGATCAGTGCGGGGATGGGCTGGACGAGCACCGGTTACATCGGTGCGGCGACGGCTCTGGTTGGGCTCGGGGTGTTTCTGCTGGCGCGGCGGATGAAGGGAGGCCATTGAGGTCAAGGGGGTGGAAAGCGCCGGGAAACATTAGCAATTCTGCCCTCGGAGCCCCTGGACGACCTGCTGGTCACCCTGCACCCACGAGCGAGTACGTCAGTTGGCTGAATGCGTGGAAGGCTTGAAATAGATGGTGTCCCAGGGCAGGTTCGAACTGCCAACCTTCCCCTTAGGAGGGGGATGCTCTATCCAATTGAGCTACTGAGACACAAAGCCTACGGCGAGCGCCGCGCGGCGGAAGGCGTGCATGTTAACCAGCGGGAAGGGTTTTGTCATGCCGTGGATCGGGCTTTTTGCCTGCTGTGATCCTGACCGGCGCGCAACCCTTCGTGCATTTTGCAATGCAGCACAAGGCCATCATTGCAGGATGCACGAAAAAACGCTTGTAAAAATAATATAAGTCATTGATTTAAAAGATAAAAACATAAAATATCGGCTGGCACGACACCTGCTGGAATCATGAAAAAGGAATGATTCGATCCCACCGCCCAGGAACCTGACCATGACCCATGCCCTGCTCGCTCTCAATGCCCTGGCCCTGACCGCCGTGATCGCCATGAGTCTGCTGCCCGGGGAAGCCCCCGTTCATTCGCTGGACTACCGTAGCGCGATGCAGGCCCGCCCTGCAGTGCTGGGTCAGGCACCTCAGGAACATCCACTGAACGCGCCTGTGCGCGAGCAGGATCACCTTTCGTTCTGATTCGCCAGCCCTGCCTCATGCAACAGGACCAACAGGCGCTCAACGGCATCGTCCAGCGTCGTGGAGTTGTCCAGGCTGAGTACATCCGCGCCCAGCTCTCCAGGCATCAGCCGATTGCGGGCCAGGCGTTGTTCGATCTCTTCCCCGCTTTCCCGGCCACGCCCGACCAGTCGAGCCCGCAGGACTTCAGGGGTGACGCTCAACAGCACGGGGATCAGGTCCGGGTAGCGCTGCCGTGCCACCGGCAGGTGAGCGCGGGATCCATTGACCAGGACCCAGTGCCTCTGCCCCAGCCAGTCATCGATCTCCACCGGGATACCGTAGCTAAGGCCGTTGGCCTGCCAGTGCAGAGCGAACGCCCCTTCTGCGCGCAACTCGACGAAGCGCTCCGGCGTCACGCTGTGCGCCGCTTCGCCCACCGCCTCGGCGGAACGCGTAATCACCCGGCGCGCGATCCTCACACCGAGCGCCTGCAACGCCGGGCGGGCCTGGTCGATCACGCTGTCCTTGCCGGAACCGGATGGCCCTATCAGATAAATCAGCCTGCCGGAAGTCTGTAACGGGCGCTCGCCCCTTGCGTCATGCTGCATAGCCACTATGCTCATAGATAGGAAAAGCCCCGGCATTTTAGGAGCTTTCCGTTACCTTTTTATCTCTCCCTGGAGAGAGTCAAAAAGGTGACTGAATCGGAAAAGGGGTGAATCAAAACTTTTCAAACCAGTACTCATTTCTGATAATTGGTACTGGCAAAAAGCCTCCACTCGGTTCAATATTTGTCACAGAATTGACGCCAAGGAACCGGCGATAATGAGGCATCATTGCGACCTCATTCACAATTCAGGTTGAACATTTGACCGCAACGGTGGTCGTAGTCTCCATCGTGCGGCCAATTTTCAAGAACCGCTTCCCCTGAACTAAACCGGTCAATTATATGCGCCCAATGAAACAGGCTATCTACTCAAGCCGCACCGCAGACAAATTCGTCGTCCGCCTGCCTGACGGAATGCGTGAGCGCATTGCCGAGGTTGCGCGTAACCACCACCGCAGCATGAACTCCGAGATCATTGCCCGCCTGGAACAGAGCCTTATCCAGGAAGGCGCACTGGGCGACGAGCTGAGCATGCGCCTGGACAGCCCGGAACTGTCCCTGCATGAACGCGAGCTGCTGCAACGCTTCCGCCAACTGTCCCATCGCCAGCAAAACGCTCTGGTTGCCTTGATCGCCCATGACGTCGAAATGGCCGCGGACGCTTCCTGACCCTTTTTTCCTGAACTGGCTTCAGAGAAAGCGCCCGGTGCTCTGCATCGGGCGTTTTGCTTTTCCAAGCCCACAAAAAAGCCAGCTCAATGCTGGCTTTCTTGTTTGATCGATAAACGGCTTACAACAGGAACAGCGTCGCCAGACCCAGGAAGATGAAGAACCCACCGCTGTCGGTCACTGCGGTGATCATCACACTGGACCCCATGGCCGGATCACGACCGAGGCGCATCAGGGTCATCGGGATGAATACGCCCATGAAGGCCGCCAACAACAGGTTGAGGGTCATCGCCGCGGTCATCACCACCCCCAGCGACCAGCTGCCATACAGCATGAAGGCCACCACACCGATCACCCCACCCCAGATCAGGCCGTTGAGCAGGGCGACCGCCAGTTCCTTGCGCATCAGGCGCGTGGTGTTGCCGGGGCTGACCTGATCCAGCGCCATGGCGCGAACGATCATGGTGATGGTCTGGTTGCCGGAGTTGCCTCCGATACCCGCGACGATCGGCATCAGCGCCGCCAGGGCCACGAGCTTCTCGATCGAGCCCTCGAACAGGCCGATCACCCGCGACGCGACGAAGGCGGTGATCAGGTTGATCGCCAGCCACGCCCAACGGTTGCGCAGCGAACGCCAGACCGAGGCGAAGATGTCTTCCTCCTCGCGCAGACCGGCCATGTTCAGGACTTCGCTTTCGCTCTCTTCACGAATCAGGTCGACCATCTCGTCGATGGTCAGACGGCCGATCAGGCGATCGTTCTTGTCCACCACCGGGGCCGAGACCAGGTCGTAGCGCTCGAAGGCCTGCGCAGCGTCGTAGGCGTCTTCTTCGGGGTGGAAACTGACCGGATCGTCGGCCATCACTTCGGAGACCTGCTTGTCCGGGTCGTTGACCAGCAGGCGCTTGATCGGCAGGACACCCTTGAGAATGCCGTCGTAGTCGACGACGAACAGCTTGTCGGTGTGGCCCGGCAGCTCCTTGAGCCGGCGCAGGTAGCGCAGGACCACCTCCAGGCTGACGTCTTCGCGGATGGTGACCATCTCGAAGTCCATCAGTGCACCGACCTGCTCCTCGTCATAGCTCAGCGCCGAGCGCACGCGCTCGCGTTGCTGGGCGTCGAGGGTTTCCATCAGTTCGTGGACGACGTCCCGGGGCAGTTCGGGGGCCAGGTCGGCCAGTTCGTCGGCGTCCATCTCCTTGGCCGCGGCGAGCAGCTCGTGATCGTCCATGTCGGCGATCAGGGTCTCGCGCACCGAGTCGGAGACTTCGAGGAGGATGTCGCCGTCGCGCTCGGCCTTGACCAGTTGCCATACGGTCAGACGGTCATCCAGGGGCAGCGCTTCGAGAATGTGGGCGACGTCGGCGGAGTGCAGGTCATCGAGCTTGCGTTGCAGCTCGACCAGGTTCTGCCGATGAACCAGGTTTTCCACGCGATCGTTGTGCGCGCCTTCCTGACGATGGGTCAGGTCTTCCACCACGCGCTGGCGATGCAGCAGCTCGACCACCTGGGCCAGGCGGTCCTGCAGGCTTTCCTGCGTTTTTTTTGCTTCGATTTCAGTCATAGGCGAACTCCACTCCCAGCAGCGGAGCACGCCGGGAGGATCAATCAGTCACATCGTGATTGGCAAAAGAGGCTTTTAAGTAACTACTGGGTAAGTCCATGGTGGTATTCCACAAGCCCCGGCGGGGCTGACGGGCGCAATCATACACCGCTTGAGCTGCCAGGGGCTGAAAATATCGGTGAAAACAATCGTTTGCGAACGTTACGCATGCAAACTCCCGAATCCATCAATGCGACGGCCAGTGCTCGGAAAAGAGCACATGCACTGCTGAAAAATTAGCACGCGCCGCCGGCATCTGAATGACAAATTATTTATCGGGATCAACAGATCGCAGAAAACAAAAAGCCCGCCAAGAAGGCGGGCTTTTCATCGTATGGTGCACTCGACAGGATTCGAACCTGTGACCGCTCGGTTCGTAGCCGAGTACTCTATCCAGCTGAGCTACGAGTGCAGGGTTGGTACTTGATGGACCAGATCACCTCTGGTTGAAGCTGAAGCAAACTTCATTGAAACTTGCTTCGTCGTATGGTGCACTCGACAGGATTCGAACCTGTGACCGCTCGGTTCGTAGCCGAGTACTCTATCCAGCTGAGCTACGAGTGCATTTGAAGCCGCGCATTATAGTTCGCTAAATCGTTTTGGCAACCACTTTTTCGTTTATTTTCAACTACTTAGTGATTCATGCCAGATTACAGCGCCCTACATGAATAATGGCGGAGAAGGGGGGATTCGAACCCCCGATACCCTTGTGAGGTATACTCCCTTAGCAGGGGAGCGCCTTCGGCCACTCGGCCACCTCTCCGCAACACGGGGCGTATAATAACCAGACCCTTCCCCGTTTGCAAACTCTTTTTTGAAAAAAAAACGATAAAAATTAATGGCTTGGTTCTTCGTCCTTCTCTTTCTTGATTCGAAGGTAGATTTCTTCACGGTGCACGGCCACTTCCTTGGGCGCGTTCACGCCGATCCGCACCTGGTTTCCTTTGACGCCGAGCACGGTCACGGTGATTTCGCCATCGCCAATGATCAGGCTTTCGGCACACCGACGAGTCAGAATCAGCATTCGTTTTTCCTCACGGGATTCAGTTCAGGGATAACAGTCTGTAAAAAAGAGGGCTTCGGTCCACAACCAGGACGGTTGCCGACCTGCGCCTAAATTGACCAGCATGACCGCTACGACGGACGCCACAACGGTCGAAAAAAGAGGGGCGCGGTCAGACCGCGCCCCTCCGGGGACAACGCTTACTCGCCCTGACGGGCCGGAGCGTCCAGCTCGAAGGCGGTATGCAGAGCGCGTACGGCCAGTTCCAGGTACTTCTCTTCGATGACCACCGAGACCTTGATCTCGGAGGTGGAGATCATCTGGATGTTGATGCTCTCCTTGGCCAGGGCTTCGAACATGCGGCTGGCCACGCCCGCGTGGGAGCGCATGCCGACGCCGACGATCGAGACCTTGGCGATCTTGGTGTCGCCGATCACTTCACGGGCGCCGATTTCGCTGGCGGTGGTTTCCAGCACGTGCTGCGCCTTGGCGTAGTCGTTGCGGTGCACGGTGAAGGTGAAGTCGGTGGTGTTATCGTGCGAGACGTTCTGCACGATCATGTCCACTTCGATGTTCGCGGCGCTGATCGGGCCGAGGATCTTGAAAGCCACGCCCGGGGTGTCCGGCACGCCACGGATGGTCAGCTTGGCTTCATCGCGGTTGAAGGCGATGCCGGAAATGATCGGCTGTTCCATGGATTCCTCTTCATCAATGGTAATGAGGGTACCCGGACCCTCCTGGAAGCTGTGCAGCACGCGCAGCGGAACGTTGTACTTGCCGGCGAACTCGACGGCACGGATCTGCAGCACCTTGGAACCGAGGCTGGCCATTTCCAGCATCTCTTCGAAGGTGATCTTGTCCAGGCGCTGGGCCTGGGACACCACGCGCGGGTCGGTGGTGTAGACACCGTCCACGTCGGTGTAGATCTGGCATTCGTCGGCCTTCAGGGCCGCGGCCAGGGCCACACCGGTGGTGTCGGAGCCACCACGGCCGAGCGTGGTGATGTTGCCTTGCTCGTCGACGCCCTGGAAACCTGCGACCACGACCACGCGGCCGGCCTTGAGGTCGCCACGGATCTTCTGGTCGTCGATTTGCAGGATGCGCGCCTTGTTGTGCGCGCTGTCGGTGAGGATCCGCACCTGGTTGCCGGTGTAGGACACCGCCGGAACGCCACGCTTGATCAGCGCCATGGCGAGCAAGGCGATGGTCACCTGCTCGCCGGTGGAGACGATCACATCCAGTTCACGCGGAACCGGCTGATCGCTGATCTGCTTGGCAAGGTCGATCAGGCGGTTGGTTTCGCCGCTCATCGCCGACAGCACAACCACCAGGTCATCGCCAGCTTCGCGGAATTTCTTGACCTTTTCGGCAACCTGCTCGATTCGCTCGATTGTGCCGACCGAGGTACCGCCAAATTTCTGTACGATCAACGCCATTTCAAAGCCGCCTCAGCCCGTGAAGGGCACCCAATAAACAAAACACAACGCCGACGGCCCGCCACTAGACGACGGGCCGTCGGCGCCTCAGACACCCTGCTCTACGAAAGGCACGGTCAGGGCCAGTGCGCCGTCCAGCGCCGCGGCGTCCACGCCACCGCCTTGCGCCATGTCCGGACGACCACCGCCCTTGCCGCCCACCGCCGCAGCGGCTTGCTTCATCAAATCCCCGGCTTTGAGTTGGCCGGTGAGGTCCTTGGTCACGCCGGCGACCAGTACGACCTTCTCTTCGTGGACACTGCCGAGCAGGATCACTGCGCGGCCGAGCTTGTTCTTCAACTGGTCGACCAGCGCCAGCAGGGCCTTGCCGTCCTGGCCATCGAGACGCGCGGCGAGAACCTTGACGCCCTTGACGTCCACGGCGCTGTTGGCCAGGTCGTCACCGGCGGCACTGGCGGCCTTGGCCTGCAGCTGCTCCAGTTGTTTTTCCAGCTGGCGGTTGCGTTCGAGCACCGCCGACAGCTTGTCGATCAGGTTGTCGCGACTGCCCTTGACCAGTTGCGCGGCTTCCTTCAGTTGCTCTTCCGCGCCGTTCAGGTAGGCCAGTGCGGCCGCGCCGGTGACCGCTTCGATGCGACGCACGCCCGAGGCCACACCGCCTTCGCTGATGATCTTGAACACGGCGATGTCACCGGTACGCTTGGCGTGGATACCGCCGCACAGCTCGACCGAGAAGTCGCCGCCCATGCTCAGGACGCGCACGCTGTCGCCGTATTTCTCGCCGAACAGGGCCATGGCGCCTTTCTGCTTGGCGGTGTCGATGTCGGTCTCTTCGGTCTGGACTTCGGAGTTCCTGCGCACCTCGCGGTTGACGATCTCTTCCAGTTGCTTGATCTGCTCTGGCTTGACCGCTTCCGGATGGCTGAAGTCGAAACGCAGGCGCTGGCTGTTCACCAGCGAGCCTTTCTGTTGTACGTGCTCACCCAGGACCTCACGCAACGCAGCGTGCAGCAGGTGGGTGGCGGAGTGGTTCAGCGAGGTGGCGTGCTGCACGTCGGCATCGACCTTGGCCTCGACCTGGGCACCGACGCTCAGGCTGCCGCTGGCGATCACGCCATGGTGCAGGAAGGCACCGCCGGTCTTGGTGGTGTCGCGCACGTCGAAGCGCACGGCAGCAGCCTGCAGGTAGCCGGTGTCGCCGATCTGGCCACCGGACTCGGCGTAGAACGGCGTGCGGTCGAGGATGACCACGCCCTCCTCGCCCTCACCCAGTTGCTCGACGGACTGGCCGTCCTTGTACAGGGCGACGACCTTGGCGCTGCCTTCGGTGGTGCTGTAGCCGGTGAACTCGGTGTCCACGTCGACCTTGACCAGGCTGTTGTAGTCCAGGCCGAAGGCGCTGGCGGAGCGGGCGCGCTCGCGCTGCGCTTCCATTTCACGCTCGAAGCCGGCCTCGTCGATGCTCAGTTCGCGCTCGCGGGCGATGTCGGCGGTCAGGTCCATCGGGAAGCCGTAGGTGTCGTACAGCTTGAACACCACTTCGCCCGGGATGACGTTGCCCTGCAGGTCGGCCAGGTCCTGCTCGAGGATCTTCAGGCCCTGCTCCAGGGTCTTGGCGAACTGCTCTTCCTCGGTCTTCAGCACGCGCTCGATGTGCGCCTGCTGGGCTTTCAGCTCAGGGAAGGCTTCGCCCATCTCGGCCACCAGCGCGGCGACGATCTGGTAGAAGAAGCTGCCCTTGGCGCCGAGCTTGTTGCCATGGCGGCAGGCGCGACGAACGATGCGGCGCAGCACGTAGCCGCGGCCTTCGTTGGACGGCACCACGCCATCGGCGATCAGGAAGCCGCAGGAACGGATGTGGTCGGCAACCACTTTCAGCGAAGGCTGACCTTCGTCGGTGCAGCCGATGGCCTTGGCCGAGGCGGCCAGCAGGCTCTGGAACAGGTCGATCTCGTAGTTCGAGTGCACGTGCTGCAGTACCGCACTGATCCGCTCCAGGCCCATGCCGGTGTCCACCGACGGTGCCGGCAGCGGGTGCAGGACGCCGTCCGCGGTGCGGTTGAACTGCATGAAGACGTTGTTCCAGATCTCGATGTAGCGGTCGCCGTCCTCTTCCGGCGAGCCGGGCGGGCCGCCCCAGATGTCGGCGCCGTGGTCGTAGAAGATCTCGGTGCACGGACCGCACGGGCCGGTGTCGCCCATGGTCCAGAAGTTGTCGGACGCATATGGCGCGCCCTTGTTGTCGCCAATGCGGACCATGCGCTCGGCCGGCACGCCGACTTCCTGGGTCCAGATGTCATAGGCTTCGTCGTCGCTGGCGTAGACCGTGACCCAGAGCTTTTCCTTCGGCAGGTTCAGCCACTTTTCCGAGGTCAGGAAGGTCCAGGCGAAGGTGATGGCATCGCGCTTGAAGTAGTCACCGAAGCTGAAGTTGCCCAGCATTTCGAAGAAGGTGTGGTGACGCGCGGTGTAGCCGACGTTTTCCAGGTCGTTGTGCTTGCCGCCGGCGCGCACGCATTTCTGGCTGCTCACGGCGCGGGTGTAGGCGCGCTTTTCCTGGCCGAGGAAGCAGTCCTTGAACTGGTTCATGCCGGCGTTGGTGAACAGCAGGGTCGGGTCGTTGCCCGGGATCAGGGAGCTGGAGGCGACTCGGGTGTGTCCCTGCTCTTCGAAGAATCGAAGGAAGGCTTCACGGATTTCTGCGCTTTTCATAGGTTCTTCCACGGAAACGGCGGCCTGAGGCATAAGTGCGCGTCAAATGACAAAAACGACGGCAAAGGGCCGCATTATAGCTAGCCTGACTGGCAGGTGTAGTGGCTTTTATACGCTGCTGGCGCGCATTCAGGATGAAATGCGTGTTAATCGGGGCGATTTGCTTAGCAGGCTATACGTTCCGTCGGAAACTATGTTACAAAAAGCCCCGCCATCACCCGTGATGGCAACGTTCTCAGGGCGGGGTGCAATTCCCCACCGGCGGTAATTGCGCACCTTGCGCATAGCCCGCGAGCGCTTGCCGGCCCAGCCCTGCAAGGTCAGCAGACCCGGTGTGATCCCGGGGCCGACGGTCACAGTCCGGATAAAGAGAGAACGGGATAGGCACCGTTGTGTCCGCTCGTCCGCAAAGTGCGTTGCAAACGCGTCGCGGCGACCATCCCTTTCGATCCAGATGCCCTGTTTCTCATACAAACAGGAGTCCGTTTCAATGCAAGCAACCCCCATCGGCCACGGCAACGAGCGCATCGCTTTCGTACAAGCCTGCTGGCACAAGGATATTGTCGATCAGAGCAAGAAAGGTTTCGTCGAGGAGATGGCCAAGCATGGCTATCAGGCCGGCGATATCGATTTCTACGAGGTCGGCGGCGCCTTCGAGATTCCCCTGCATGCCAAGCTGCTGGCCCGCGGTGGCCGCTATGGCGCCATCGTCGCCGCCGGCCTGGTGGTGGATGGCGGCCTGTACCGTCATGAGTTCGTCGCCCAGGCGGTGATCAACGGCCTGATGCAGGTCCAGCTGGAAACCGAAGTGCCGGTGTTCTCGGTGGTGCTGACCCCGCACCACTTCCATGCCGGCGACGAGCACCAGACGTTCTTCTTCGAGCATTTCGTGCTGAAGGGGCAGGAAGCGGCGAATACCTGTGCCGATACGCTGCTGAAGTTGCGCGCGCTGCGCCGCAATGAAGTGCCGCAGAAGGTGGCGGTATAAAACAAGAAGGCCGCGGCGAGAACCGCGGCCTTCTTTACTTCGGGCCTGCTTCGCGGGCCTTCGCGAGCAAGCTCGCGCCTACGCGCCCAAGCCCTCGGTCGAGGCCGGGACGATCAACAGCCCCGCCCGCAACCCGTTCCTCACCTTGGGGTTGGGGAAGATGATCCGCGCGCCCTCCTCCTCCACGATCCAGCGGGTATCCGCCAGGTCCTCCGCCAGCAGGTAGCCGCGGGACAGCTCGGAGAAGTTCTCGATGTCCGCCGGCAGGTGCAGGTGGAAACTGTCGCTGTGCTTGATGATCTCGCGGGACACGCTGAACAGCTGCAGGCCGTCCAGCTCGTCCGCCTGCGCCGGCTCCGTGCCTTCGATGATCTGGATCAGGCGCAGTTCCAGGCGCTCGAGGTTGACCTGCTGGTTCTGCCCGAACGGCCGGGCCTTGCCCAGCTCGAGGGTGAAGGACTCGGCATCCAGCTTCTCGTAGGTGTAGGCGGTGAAGGTGATCGAGGTCTTGCTCTGCAGCAGCACCGCTTCCATGCCGGCAGCCCGCAGGCGGGCCAGTTCGCGGCGGGAATGCTGACGCCCCTCCTTATAAGGGTAGAGGGCGAACTGCTCGATCTTCGAGCCGCGGATGGCGGTGTGCAGGTCGTAGTGCAGCCGGGTCCGCCCCGGCATGCTGAAAAAGGTCGCCGCCAGGTGCTCCAGGTCGCCAGCGCGCAAGGCTTCCGAACCGCTGGACAACTCATGGCGGCCATTGAACAGGCGGTTGACGTCCTGCTCGAGGTAACGCTCCCCGCGGCGGATCGCCTCGGGGTTGCCGAACAGGAACAGGATCCGCGCCCGCGGCTGCACCTCGCCGCTGGCGATACGCCCCAGCAGGTCGTCGAGCAGTTCGATCGGTGCGGTCTCGTTGCCGTGGATGCCGGCGGACAGGAGAATGTCCAGGCCGTTGTCCCGCGACTCCGGCGGACGGACTTCCAGCGCCCCCTCGGCCAACCAGCGCAAGCGCACGCCTTGAACCGTCGTCTGGGTCTTCTCGGCCGGTTCGCGACCGGCCAGGGTCAGATCAAGGAGTTTGCCGAGGGCGAGCATGGTGTCGTTCCTTAGTGATGATGTCCGCAATCGGGACCGTGGACGTGATCGTCATCGTCGCCGGCATCCGCCGGCTCCATTTCCAGTTGCAGGCTGACCAGGTTGGTCGCCAGCGGGCGCAGCAGCAGGTTGGCGTACTCGGTGTCGCCTTCCTCGACGTCGACGCCGATCAGCAACTGACCGCGGCCGTCCTGCTGGATCCACACTTCCTTGCCCTGCCAGATCACCGCAAAGCGGCTGCTGGATACTTCACGCTGGTTACCATCTTCGTCTTCAAGGATCAGTTGCAGGGCGTCGGACATGTTCGGGTCTCTTTCAGGGGTTGAGTTGGAACGGATAGACCGAACCCAGTTTCAGGATCTGGGTCAGCTCATCCAGCGCCGTGCGGCACTCCACCAGCAGTTGCGGATCGGCCAGGTCGCTTTCGCCCAGGCGATCGCGGTAGTGCCGGTCGACCCACTGGGTCAGGGTGTCGTACAGCGGGGCGGTCATGATAACCCCTGGATTGACCGCCGCCAGTTCCGTTTCATTCAATGCCACGCGCAAGCGCAGGCAAGCCGGGCCACCACCGTTCTGCATGCTCTGCTTGAGGTCGAACACGCGCACCTCGGCGATGGTGCCGCCCTGGCTGGTCAGGCCGTTCAGGTAGGTCCAGACCCGCTCGTTGTTGCGGCACTCCTCCGGCACGATCAGCAGCATGGAACCGTCGTCACGGGACAGCAGCTGGCTGTTGAACAGGTAGGAGCGCACGGCGTCCTCCACCGAGACCTGGGCCCGCGGCACGCAGACCGCCTTGAACTCGCCGCCACGCCGGGCCAGCTTGTCCTTCAGTTCGGCCAGGACCCGCTCGGTATCGAGGAAGGCGTCCTCGTGGTAGAACAGCACCTCGCCGTTACCCACCGCGATCACGTCGTTGTGGAACACGCCCTGGTCGATCACCATCGGATTCTGCTGAGCATAGACCACGCCGTCGTCTGTCAGACCGTGCAGACGGGCCACGGCCTGCGAGGCTTCCAGGGTCTGGCGCGCCGGGTATTTCTGCGGCGCCGGATAGCGGGCGTCGAAGGCACTGCGACCGAACACGAAGAACTCGACGCCCGGCTCGCCATAGGCACGGCAGAAGCGCGTGTGGTTGGCCGCACCTTCGTCGCCGAACTGCGCCACTGCCGGCAGTGCGGCGTGATGGGCGAAGCGCTGCGGGTCGGCGAACATCGCCTGCAGCACGCGGCTGGTGGTCGGGTGCTCGATGCTGCGGTGGTACTTGCAGTTGAGGTTGGCGGCGGTGAAGTGCACGCGGCCATCGGCGGTGTCGGCACTCGGGCTGACCGTGGCGGCGTTGGCCACCCACATGCTCGAGGCCGAGCAACTGGCGACCAGCAACGGCATGGCCTCCTTCGCGGCACGCTGGATGACCTCGGCATCGCTACCGGCAAAGCCCAGGCGACGCAGCGCCGCCACGTCCGGGCGCTCCTGCGGCGCCAGCACGCCCTGCTGGAAGCCCATGTCGGCCAGCGCTTTCATCTTCGCCAGGCCCTGACGCGCTGCTTCCCGCGGGTTGGAGCCCTGCTGGCTGTTGCTCTGCGAGGCGACGTTGCCGTAGGACAGGCCGCCGTAGTTGTGCGTCGGTCCGACCAGACCATCAAAATTCACTTCAAACGATTTCATCGGCTAAGGCTCCGTGAACCTGTTGTTATAGGGCGACGCCGGGCGTCAGCGTGGCAGGCAGGACAAGGCTCGCGGTTTCCAGCGAAGCCACCGGGTAGGCGCAGTAGTCCGCCGCGTAGTAGGCACTGGCGCGGTGGTTGCCGCTGGCGCCGACGCCACCGAACGGCGCGCTGCTGGCGGCGCCGGTCAGTTGCTTGTTCCAGTTGACGATACCGGCGCGGCTTTCCAGCCAGAACTGCTGGTAGCGCGCATGGGAGTCCGACAGCAGGCCGGCGGCAAGGCCGTACTGGGTGTTGTTGGCCTCGGCGATGGCGGCCGGGAAGTCGGCGTAGCGGATCACCTGCAGCAGCGGGCCGAAGAACTCTTCGTCCGGACGTCCGCTCACGGCAGTCACGTCGATGATGCCCGGGGTCAGCAGCGCGGCAGTGGCCTGCGGCTGGGTCATTTCCAGCAAGGCGGTGGCGCCGTTGGCCAGCAATTGGGCCTGGGCATCCAGCAATGCCTTGGCGGCGGCCAGGGAAACCACCGAGCCCATGAAAGGCGCCGGCTGTTGATCGAAAGCACCCACGGAAATGTTCTTGCTGACCTCCACCAGGCGCGCCAGCAGCGAATCACCCCAGGCACCCCGCGGCACCAGCAGGCGACGCGCGCAGGTGCAGCGCTGGCCGGCGGAAATGAAGGCGGACTGGATGATGGTGTACACCGCCGCGTCCAGGTCCTTGACCTCGTCCACCACCAGCGGGTTGTTGCCGCCCATCTCCAGGGCCAGGATCTTGTCCGGGCGGCCGGCGAACTGTTGGTGCAGCAGGTTGCCAGTACGGCTGGAACCGGTGAAGAACAGGCCGTCGATGCCCGGGTTGGCAGCCAGGGCCACGCCGGTTTCACGGGCGCCCTGCACCAGGCCGAGCACGCCCGCCGGCAGGCCGGCGTCGATCCAGCACCTGACCATCAGTTCGGCGACTTTCGGCGTCAGCTCGCTGGGCTTGAACACCACCGCGTTACCGGCCAGCAGTGCCGGGACGATATGGCCGTTGGGCAGGTGGCCGGGGAAGTTGTACGGACCGAACACCGCCACCACACCGTGGGGCTTGTGGCGCAGCACGGCGGTCGCGTCGGCCAGCGGGCCGCTCTTTTCGCCGGTGCGCTCACGGTAGCTCTGCACCGAGATGGCGACCTTGTTGACCATGCTGGTCACTTCGGTGGCGGCTTCCCACAGCGGCTTGCCGGTTTCCTCACCGATGCAGTGGGCCAGCGCGTCGGCATTGGCCTTGAGCTGGGCGGCGAAGGCCTCGAGCACGGCAATCCGCCGGTCCAGCGACTGCCGCGCCCAGCCCGGGAAGGCCTGGCGTGCGGCGGCAACGGCCTGCTCGACCTGCGCGGCACTGGCGCCCTGCCCTTCCCAGATCACCGCCTGGGTCACCGGGTTCAGCGATTGCAGGGCGTCGCCCTGGCCGGCCAGCCATTGGCCTGCGATGTAGTGAGTGGTCATTATTTGGCCTCCCGGGCAGCGGACAGCGGAACGGCGCGCACCTGGTCGCCGGCGCTCAGGCGCAGGCGCTTGGCGGTCTGTGGATCTACCACCAGGGTGCCGGCCGCCAGGCGCGCGGGCGCTGCGGCGATGCGGCAGTCTTCGCGCTTGCGGTTGTGAATGATGTAGGCCGGGGCGTCGTCCCCCGGCGTGCCGACGGCCAGGACCAGGTTCTGGCTGTCCTGCACCGCGCGGATCTTGCGGGTCTCGCATTCGATGGCAGGACCGGCGTCGAAGATGTCGACGTAGCCCTGGTAGCTGAAGCCTTCGCTCTTGAGCATGGCCAGCGCCGGCTCGGTGTCGCTGTGGACGCGGGCGATGACGTCGCGCGCGGCCTCGGACAGGAAGCAGGTGTACAGCGGGAACTTCGGCATCAGCTCGGCGATGAAGGCCTTGTTGCCGACGCCGGTGAGGTAGTCGGCCTGGCTGAACTCCATCTTGAAGAAGTGCCGGCCCAGGCTTTCCCAGAACGGCGAACGGCCCAGCGCGTCGGACATGCCGCGCATCTCGGCGATGATCTTGTTGCCGAACAATTCGGGGAACTCAGCGATGAACAGCATCCGCGCCTTGGACAGCAGGCGGCCGTTGAGGCCGGTACGGCTGTCGGCACGCAGGAACAGCGAGCACAGCTCGGAGTTGCCGGTCAGGTCGTTGGCCAGGAACAGGGTGGGAATTTCCCGGTAGATGTTCAGCTCCTGGGAGGCGCTGACGGTCAGGCCTACCCGGTAGTTGTACCAGGGCTCGCGCAGGCCGACGGCACCGGCGATGGCGGAAATGCCGACGACCACGCCGTCGTCGTTCTCCAGCACGAACAGGTAGTCCGCGTCGCCGCGCTCGGCCTCGCCACGGAAGGTCTTCTCGGCCCAGCCGACCCGATGGGCCAGGCGTTCCTCGTTGGCCGGCAAGGTGGTCAGGCCGGTGCCGGTGCTGCGCGCCAGCTCGATCAGCGCCGGAAGGTCGCTGCTGCGTACGGGACGAACGATCATGCTATCTCCTCGGGCGGACGCCGTACGGCATCCGCAAAACTCGGCCGGTGGCTCTCAGTGTCAAACCGCAGTGTCAAACCGCGACCAGGCGCACGCTGGCGCCCTCGCCCACACCCAGCGCCTCGGTGGCCTCGGGGCTCAGGTAGACGGGCTTGCCCGGCACCCAGTCCAGTTCCAGCAATACCGCGCGGTAATCCTGCAACTGGCCGTTGGTCACCAGGTACTGGCGGCCGCCCTTGGTCGGCTGCTCCTGCAGCTTGACCGGTACGACCCGGCTCTGGGCAATCGAACGGATGCCGGACACCCGTGCATGCAGGGTCGGGCCGCCGTCGAAAATGTCGATGTAGTGATCGGTCTCGAAGCCTTCGCGCATGAGGATGTCGAAGGTGATCTGCGCCCGCGGATGGACCTGGCCCATGGCTTCCTGCGCCTCGTCGGGCAGCAGTGGCACGTAGATCGGGTAGTGCGGCATCAGCTCGGCGAGGAAGGTACGGCTCTTCAGGCCGCACAGGCGCTCGGCCTCGGCGTAGTTGAGATCGAAGAAGTTGCGCCCGATGGCGTCCCAGAACGGCGAGTCGCCATGTTCGTCGCTGTAGCCGACGATCTCGGTGACCACCGACTCGGCGAAACGCTCCGGATGCGAGGCCATGAACAGCAGGCGGCCACGGGAATTCAGCTCGGCCCAGCCGGTGTTCACCAGCTCCGGCAGCACGTAGAAGCTGGTCAGCAAGCTGTTGCCGGTCAGGTCGTGGCACTGCGACAGGACGTGGATCTTGTTGTGGATCTTCAGCTCGCGGGAGGCGTGCACGAAGGTCTCGTTGCGGAAGCTGTAGAACGGCTCGGAATAGCCCGCCGAGGCGACGATGGCCGAGCAGCCGACCAGCTTGCCGGTGCTCAGGTCCTCGAGGACGAAGAAGTAGCTTTCCTCGCCGTTGAAACTGACTTCGGCGGCGAACGAGGTTTCCGACGCGGCGATCTTGTCGCCCAGGCGGCCGGCATCGTCCGGCAGGGACGTGACACCAATGGGACTGTCCGCAGCCAGACGCTGTACTTCATCCAGGTCAGCCATTTGCGCGGGGCGCATCACCAGCATGGTGTCACTCCTTTCGGGTATACGGGCCGACATCCGTCGGCGCAAAAAAAGCGGCGTGTGCAGCAGGGGCACAGGCCACGGGAACCGGTGCGCTGGCCGGTAGCCGGCCAGCGCGGGTACGGCAGTAGTGGATCAGGCCTGGGTCAGCTTGGCAGCCGCGCGCTCGAAGCGGTCCAGACCTTCGTCGATGTCGGCATCCTCGACCACCAGGCTCGGGGCGAAACGCACCACGTCCGGACCGGCCTGGAGGACCATCAGGCCTTCCTGCTCGGCGGCGTTGAAGACGTCCTTGGCCTTGCCCTTCCACTGTTCGGTCAGCACGCAGCCGATCAGCAGGCCCATGCCGCGGACCTGGCTGAACAGGCCGTACTTCTCGCCGATCTGCTCCAGGCGCGTCTTGAAGCGCTGGTGCTTGGCCTTGACGCCAGCCAGCACTTCAGGGGTGTTGACGATGTCCAGCACGGCGTTGGCGACGGCGCAGCCCAGCGGGTTGCCACCGTAGGTGGTGCCGTGGGTGCCGACGGCCAGGTGCTTGGCCAGCTCGTTGGTGGTGAGGATCGCACCGATCGGGAAACCGCCGCCCAGGCTCTTGGCGCTGGAGAGGATGTCCGGGATCACGCCGTAGTGCTGGTAGGCATAGAGGTGGCCGGTACGACCGACGCCGGTCTGCACTTCGTCGAAGATCAGCAGCGCGTTGTGCTGGTCGCACAGCGCGCGGGCGCCTTCCAGGTAGGCCTGGTCGGCCGGCACCACGCCGCTCTCGCCCTGGATCGGCTCGATCACCACGGCGCAGGTCTTGTCGGAGATCTGCGCCTTCAGCGCTTCCAGGTCGTTGTACGGCACGTGGCTGATGCCGGTGATCTTCGGACCGAAGCCGTCGGAGTACTTCGGCTGGCCGCCGACGCTCACGGTGAACAGGGTACGCCCGTGGAAGCTGTTGACGGTGGCGATGATCTCGTTCTTTTCAGGGCCAAAACGGTCGTGGGCAACACGCCGGGCCAGCTTGAACGCGGCCTCGTTGGCCTCGGCGCCGGAGTTGCAGAAGAAGGCGCGGTCGGCGAAGGTCGCGTCGACCAGCTTGCGCGCCAGCTGCAGGGCCGGCTCGTTGGTGAAGACGTTGGACACATGCCACAGCTTGTTGGCCTGCTCGGTCAGCGCGCTGACCAGTGCCGGGTGGGCATGCCCCAGGACGTTAACGGCGATGCCGCCGGCGAAATCGATCAGCTCGCGGCCCGACTGGTCCCAGACTCGGGAACCGGCGCCACGCACGGGAATGAAGGCGGCTGGCGCATAGTTGGGAACCATTACCTGGTCGAAATCGGCGCGTTGCACCGGAGCTTGCTCAACGGACATCGGAGTCTCCTGAAGAGGAACGCCTGCCTGGAACTGGCGAGCGATGGGGGGATTGTAAGGAGAGATGAACACTTGGCCTTGTCGCCAAGCGACAACTTCTTATAGCGCCAAACCCTGTTTTTCCAAGGCTTTCGGCAATGCGACATATAGCTTCGCAAAGGCGCAGTTTAAACGGTGCGGGGGGCTGGCGGGGAGTGGCTGAAGGGAGGGAAAGGCAGGAAATTCAAGGCGTTCGATGATTGGTGGAGTGTCCGCTGGCTTTTCTGTGAATTTCAGGGCCTCATCGCTGGCAAGCCAGCTCCCACAGGATTTTGTGCTGACCACAATATTTGAGGTCGACGCGGTCACTGTGGGAGCTGGCTTGCCAGCGATGAGACCCTGAAGATCAACCGCGCTCGGCGGGGACGGACGACAGCTCGAACGGCGAACTGCTGCGCCGCTGGTTGCGGTCTTCCCGCGGCGTCGCGCCGAAGAAGTTGCGGTAGGCACTGGAGAAATGCGGGCCGGAGGAGAAGCCGCAGGACAGGCCGATCTGGATGATCGACTTGCTGGTCTGCATCAGCATCTGCCGTGCCTTGTTCAGGCGCAGTTCCAGGTAGTACTGGCTCGGCACCCGGTTGAGGTACTGCTTGAAGATCCGCTCCAGTTGCCGACGCGAGACGCACACGTGCTGGGCGATCTCGTCGGTGGTCAGCGGCTCTTCGATATTGGCTTCCATCAGCAGCACGGCCTGGGTCAGCTTCGGGTGGCTGGAGCCAAGGCGATTCTGCAGCGGGATGCGCTGGCGCTCGCCACCCTCGCGGATGCGCTCGACCACCAGTTCCTCGGAAACCGCCCCCGCCAGCTCGGCGCCGTGATCCCGCGCCAGTACCGCCAGCAGCAGGTCGACCACCGACATGCCGCCACAGGCGGTCAGGCGATCGCGGTCCCAGTCGAACAGATGGCTGGTGGCGATGACCTTGGGGAAGCGCTCGGCGAAATCGTCCTGCCAGCGCCAGTGCACTGCGGCACGGTAGCCATCCAGCAGACCGAGTTGCGCCAGCGGATAGACCCCCGCCGACAGGCCGCCGACCACGCAACCGGAACGCACCAGTTGCTTGAGCGCCGCGCCGAGTGCCGCGCCCACCGCCAGCGGCGGCTCGTCGGCGAGCAGGAACAGCTTCTGGCAGTTTTCCAGGCGCCCGGTCCACGGCTCGCCCGGCAGGCGCCAGTCACCCTCGGCCGGCGCTTCGGCCTGGAGGAACGCCAGCTCGTAGGCCACTTCCGGATGGACCTTCTGCGCCACCCGCAATACCTCCTCCGCAAGCGCCAGGGTCAGTGCCTTGGTGCTGGGCCAGATGAGAAAACCGATTCGCTGGGTGGTCATGGGGTTGGGTCCGAAACCTGAAGTGAGTCTGGTGCCCGTCAGGATAGACGGGCCGAAGCTTGCCGGGCGCACGCTGCGCGGGTGGCGCAGCATGACCTATTTTGGTGCAAAGCGTCAGTCAGAAAAATCCGCAGCTTACTTGAGGCTGCCCGACAGGAACTGCTGCAAACGCTCGGACTGCGGGTTGACCAGCACTTCCCGCGGGTTGCCGGTTTCTTCCACCAGCCCCTTGTGGAGGAACACCAGCTGGTTGGAGACCTCGCGGGCAAAGCCCATCTCGTGGGTCACCACCACCATGGTGCGGCCTTCCTGGGCCAGCGACTGCATGACCTTGAGCACATCGCCCACCAGCTCCGGGTCGAGCGCCGAGGTCGGTTCGTCGAACAGCATCACTTCCGGCTCCATGGCCAGTGCCCGGGCGATCGCCACGCGCTGCTGCTCGCCGCCGGACATGTGTCCCGGATAGGCATCCTTGCGATGCGCCACGCCGACCTTGGCCAGGTAGTGCTCGGCCTTTTCCAGGGCTTCCTTCTTGCTCACGCCAAGCACGTGCACCGGCGCTTCGATGATGTTCTCCAGGGCAGTCATGTGCGACCACAGGTTGAAGTGCTGGAACACCATCGACAGCCGCGAGCGCATGCGCTGCAACTGCTTGGGGTCGGCGGCCTTGAGCGCGCCGTCCTTGTTCGGTACCAGCTTGAGCTCTTCGTTGTTCAGCAGGATCTTGCCGGCGTGCGGCTGCTCCAGCAGGTTGATGCAGCGCAGGAAGGTACTTTTGCCCGAACCGCTGGAGCCGATGATGCTGATCACGTCACCGGCCTTGGCGGCCAGCGAGACGCCCTTGAGCACTTCATGGCTGCCGTAGCGTTTATGCAGATCCTGGATTTCGAGTTTGTACATGCTGTCGGTTCTCACAGTGCGTTCGGTCGCGGGCACGGGCCCAGGGCGAATGAGTTGGCCGCGGGCATCAGCCCTTGCGCGGCGCCAGGTAGCCGAGCCAGCGGCGTTCGGCAAGCTTGAACAGGCGGACCAGGATGAAGGTCAGGCACAGGTAGAACACGCCGGCGGTGATGTAGGCCTCGAACGGCAGGTAGTACTGGGCGTTGACGGTCCGCGCGGCACCGGTGATGTCGATCAGGGTGACGATGGACGCCAGGCTAGTGGTCTGCAGCATCATGATCACTTCGTTGCTGTACTGCGGCAGCGCGCGGCGCAGGGCCGACGGCAGGAGAATGCGGCGGTACATCTTGTAGCGCGACATGCCCACCGCCTTGGCCGCCTCGATCTCGCCATGGGGCGTGGCCTTGAGGCTGCCGGCGATGATTTCCGCGGTGTAGGCGCTAGTGTTGATGGCGAAGGCCATGCAGGCACAGAAGGTCGCGCTGGACAGCCATGGCCAGAGGAAGCTCTCGCGCACCACGGCGAACTGGGCCAGGCCGTAGTAGATCAGGAACAGCTGGACCAGCATCGGCGTGCCACGGATCACGTAGGTGTAGAGCCAGGCGATGCCGTTTACCAGCGGCTGCTTCGAGACCCGCATCAGCCCCAGCGGGATCGCCGCGAGCAGGCCGAAGAACAGGGAGATCGCCAGCAGCTTGAGCGTGGTCAGCAGGCCGCCGAAGTACAGCGGCAGCGCCTCCCAGATGACGTTGTAGTCGAAGATCATAGTTCAGCCGCCTTTACGCCTACCGAGTAGCGTTTTTCCAGGTAACGCAGGGCCAGCAGCGAGACGCTGGTGATCACCAGGTACATCGCGGCCACTGCCAGGAAGAAGGTGAAAGGCTCGCGGGTGGCGTCGGCCGCCTGCTTGGCCTTGAACATCATGTCCTGCAGGCCCACCACCGAGATCAGCGCGGTGGCCTTGGTCAGTACCAGCCAGTTGTTGGTGAAGCCGGGGATCGCCAGGCGGATCATCTGCGGCACCAGCACGCGGAAGAACACCTGCAGGTTGCTCATGCCGTAGGCCGCGCCGGCCTCGGCCTGGCCCTTGGGGATCGCCATGAAGGCGCCACGGAAGGTTTCCGAGAGGTAGGCACCGAAGATGAAGCCGAGGGTGCCGATACCGGCGACCAGCGGATTGAGGTCGATGTAGTCGTCGTAGCCCAGCAGCGGGGCGACGCGGTTGAGGATGTCCTGGCCGCCGTAGAAGATCAGCAGGATCAGTACCAGATCGGGAATCCCGCGGATCACCGTGGCATACAGATCGCCCAGCCATGCCAGCCAGCGCACCGGCGACAGGCGCAGGGCCACGCCGATCAGGCCGAGCACGATGGCCAGGGCCATGGACGACAAGGCGAGCTGTAGCGTCAGCCACGCTCCATCGAGGATGACTGCCCCGTAGCCTTTCAACATGATGAGGTCCTCGACCTTAGGGATGAAAAAATGGTGCAAGCCTCAGCGCTTCTGCTGCTTGCACCATTGAGCCAGGTGAAACGACGACTCTTACTGGGCGTCAGGGCCGTAGATATCGAAGTTGAAGTACTTGTCCTGGATTTCCTTGTACTTGCCGCTGGCACGGATGCCGTCGATGGCGGCGTTGATCCGCTCCAGGTTTTCCTTGTCGCCCTTGCGCACGGCGATGCCGATGCCGTCGCCGAAGTACTTGGCGTCGGTGAAGGCCGGGCCGACGAACGCGTAGCCCTTGCCGGCGTCGGTCTTCAGGAAGCCGTCTTCGAGCAGGGTGGCGTCGGCCACGGTGCCGTCGAGGCGACCGGCGGTGATGTCCAGGTAGATTTCGTTCTGGGTGCCGTAGGGAACGACGGTGGCGCCTTTCGGAGCCAGCACTTCCTTGGCGAAGCGGTCGTGGATCGAGCCGCGCTGCACGCCGATCTTCTTGCCTTGCAGTTCAGCCAGGCTGTCGCTGACGGTGGTGCCGTCCTTCATCACCAGGCGCGCCGGGGTCAGGTAGTAGCGCTTGGTGAAGTCGACGGACTTCTTGCGGTCTTCGGTGATCGACATGGAGGACAGGATCGCGTCGATCTTGCGCACCTTCAGCGCCGGGATCAGACCGTCGAACTCCTGCTCGACCCACTGGCACTTGACCTTCATCTGTTCGCACAGGGCGTTGCCGATGTCGTAGTCGAAACCGACGATGCTGCCGTCCGGTGCTTTCGAGGCGAAGGGTGGGTAGGCGGCCTCGATACCGATTTTCAGCGGTTTCTCGTCAGCCAGCGATACCAGGGAAAACACGGATAGCGCGAGGGCGCCAAGCAGTGCGAGTTTCTTCATCTGGGAACTCCATTGGTAAAGGGCGATACCAGGCAGTTCGACTGCCCGCTATGCAAATGGGTACAACGCAGAGCCGCGCAGGGCCGGACCACCGGTCAGGTGCCACGAGCGAGTGATCGGCATTTTAACGACAGCTCGGAAGCCGATATTTCTTCAATGCGACAAGTAGTTACAGAAGCGCAGGAAGAGCGGTCGAGCGATATTGACAGGTTCGGGGAATTATGCAAAAGCGAAAAACAAATAACCTATAACCAAAGCAATAACCGGGCCCATTATTGGCAAAGCCTTGTAATCCGGCAAGCCCAGCCATTCGAGTGTCGGAAAATCCGAACGATTGCGCACCATGTTGGAACGCACTCGTTTCCTTATGCCCCGTTTTCGTACGAATGCGGTGACAGCACGGTTACCGATGAAAGTCGAAGTAACAAAAAACCGAAGGCCCCGTAGGCAGATTGCCTACGGGGCCTTCGGTTTTTTACCTACAGGGAGGACGCGGACCCTGTGGGAGCGGGTTTACCCGCGATAGCGTCGTTGACGCCACTGCCGTCATCGCGGGTGAACCCGCTCCCACAGGGCCGTGCGCCCAGCCTTCAAGCCACGTTCATGGTCTTGTGGGTCTCGACCAGGTGCGCGACCACGCTCGGGTCGGCCAGGGTGGAGATGTCGCCCAGGGCGTCGTACTCGGCCGTGGCGATCTTGCGCAGGATACGCCGCATGATCTTGCCCGAACGGGTCTTCGGCAGGCCCGGCGCCCACTGGATGACATCCGGCGAGGCGATAGGCCCGATCTCCCGGCGTACCCAGTTCTTCAGCTCGATGCGCAGCGCCTCGCTCGGCTCCTCGCCACCGTTGAGGGTGACGTAGACGTAGATGCCCTGCCCCTTGATGTCGTGCGGCACGCCGACCACCGCCGCCTCGGCGACTTTCGGGTGGGCGACCATGGCGCTCTCGATCTCGGCGGTACCCATGCGGTGCCCGGACACGTTGAGCACGTCGTCCACGCGGCCGGTGATCCAGTAGTAGCCGTCCTCGTCGCGACGGGCGCCGTCACCGGTGAAGTACATGCCGCGGAAGGTCTTGAAGTAGGTGTCGACGAAGCGGTCGTGGTCGCCATACAGCGAACGCGCCTGACCCGGCCAGGAATCGAGGATCACCAGGTTGCCCTCGGCGGCGCCCTCGATCAGGTTGCCCAGGTTGTCCACCAGGGCCGGCACCACGCCGAAGAACGGACGGGTGGCAGAGCCCGGCTTCAGTGCGGTGGCGCCTGGCAGCGGGCTGATCAGCACGCCGCCGGTCTCGGTCTGCCACCAGGTGTCGACGATCGGGCAACGCTCCTTGCCGACGGTCTGGTAGTACCAGTTCCAGGCTTCCGGGTTGATCGGCTCGCCCACCGAACCCAGCAGGCGCAGGCTCGAGCCATCGGCACCGGCAACCGCGGCCTGACCTTCGGCCATCATGGCGCGGATCGCGGTCGGCGCGGTGTAGAGGATGTTGACCTTGTGCTTGTCGACGATTTTCGACACGCGGGTGATGTCCGGGTAGTTCGGCACGCCCTCGAACAGCAGGGTGGTGGCGCCGTTGGCCAGCGGACCGTAGACGATGTAGCTGTGGCCGGTGACCCAGCCGACGTCGGCGGTGCACCAGTAGACTTCGCCCGGACGGTAGTCGAACACCCGCTCATGGGTCATGGCGGCGTAGACCAGGTAGCCGGCGGTGGTGTGCAGCACGCCCTTCGGCTTGCCGGTGGAACCGGAGGTGTAGAGGATGAACAGCGCTTCCTCGGCGCCCATTTCCTTCGGCGCGCAGACGCTGCCGGCGACCTTCATCAGGTCTTCGTACCAGATGTCGCGGTGCTGGTTCCACTTGATGTCGGCACCGGTGCGCTTGCACACGATGACCTTCTGGATGCTGTTGGTTTCCGGGTTGGTCAGGGCGTCGTCGACGTTGGCTTTCAGCGGGGTACGGCGACCGCCACGCAGGCCTTCGTCGGCGGTGATCACCACCTTGGACTTGCAGTCGATGATGCGGCCGGCCAGGGCTTCCGGCGAGAAGCCGCCGAAGACCACGGAGTGGATCGCACCGATGCGCGCGCAGGCCAGCATGGCGACCACGGCCTCGGGGATCATCGGCATGTAGATGGTCACCACGTCGCCGCGGTGCACGTCCTGGCCACGCAGGGCGTTGGCGAACTTGCAGACCTGCTCGTGCAGCTCGCGGTAGGTGATGTTGCGGTGCTCGGAAGGATCGTCGCCTTCCCAGATGATGGCGACCTGGTCGCCGCGTTCTTCGAGGTGGCGGTCAAGGCAGTTGTAGGAAACGTTCAGGGTGCCATCGGCGAACCACTTGATATCGACATGGTGGTCGTCGAACGAGGTCTGCTTGACCTTGGTGAAAGGCTTGATCCAGTCGAGGCGCTGAGCCTGCTCACGCCAGAAGCCGTCCGGGTTGATCACCGACTTCTGATACATGGCCTTGTAGGTGGCCTCATCGGTCAGGGTATTCGCCGCAACCTCGGGACGAACAGGGTACAGGGAAGCCGCACTCATCTTTGTTACCTCGGTGTAATAGTTGTTTTTGTATGACCTCGTTTTAACTGTACCAGAGCCGCCCAGGCCATTCGACGTTGGTAGTAACGTCACGGTCTTTTCGCCTCACCCCCGGTTTCGAGCGCTCTAGCACGGCCGTCCCAGGATTAATCCGACGCGCAGGATTTTTTCTCGCGGCGATTGTTACGGATTCCGCCAACAGTGTTTATCAAAACATCGACTGTTTCAGTTTGATGTCGGCCCCTAGAATTCGTCTCGCCAGCAACGGCAACGAGATTAACTTAAGGTAACAGCCCCCACGAAGGCGCGTTAATCCCGAATTAACTTTCCGCTTCTACTTTGCTGCAACGTAGCGCCACAAGCGCTACGCCCCCTTACTCGACCTTGAACAGGTGATTTTAAGATGAAAGCTTTACTGGTTTTGGTACTCGGTAGTGTTTGCGGCGCGGCCATGGCCGACGACCTGGCAAATAACGGCGCCGAGCAGATTCCGGTTGAACAGTACAGTTACTCGCAGCACCTGGATATCGCCAAAGTCATTTCCATGAGCGAGATCCCAAACGTGTGCGAGGTGGTGCCGGCGCGCATGACCTACGAGGACTCGCAAGGCCAGAAACACATTCTCGAATACCGCGTCATGGGTAACGGCTGCTCCAACGGCTAACTTCCCCTCCGTGGCTGCCGCGCCTCTTGAATGAACAAAGAGGCGCCACGCCCGAATAATATTCCCTTAATAATTCAACCGAACCAACTCGTAACTTTCCTGATTATTCAGCCGCCTTGCCAACTGCATAATCGCGCAACTTGTTGGCAATCGTCGTATGGGAAACCCCCAGTCTTTTTCCCAATGCCCGACTGGTCGGGAATTCATTCTGCAAGGCCTCCAGTACCGCCTTTTCGAAACGCCCGACAATCTGCGCCAGGTCGCCCTCCAGGGAGAACTCGCCGAGGGGTTGCCGCGCGCCGTAGTCCGGCAGGCGAATGTGCTCCGGCTTGACCACCCCGCCCTCGCACAGCGACACCGCCTGGAACAGCACGTTTTCCAGTTGCCGCACGTTGCCCGGCCAGTGGTACTGGCTCAGGCGCTCCAGCGCCGCCGGCGCCAGGCGCGGCAACGGGCAGCCGATCTGCCGGCTGGCCTGGTCGAGGAAGTGCTCCACCAGGGGGGGCAGGCCATCGAGGCACTCGCGCAGCGGCGGGATTTGCAGCGACAGGACATTGAGGCGGTGATACAGGTCCTGGCGGAATTCGCCACGGGCGCAGAGCTCGGACAGGTCGACCTGGGTCGCGCAGATCACCCGCACATCCAGATACACCTCCTCGTCGCTGCCGACCCGGCGGAAACAGCCGTCCTGGAGGAAGCGCAGCAGCTTGACCTGCAGCCGCGGGCTCATCTCGTCGACACCGTCGAGGAACAAGGTACCGCCGGCGGTCAGTTCCAGCAGGCCCAGCTTGCCTTCGGCGCGCGCGCCTTCGAAGGCCCCCGGGCCGTAGCCGAACAGCTCGGTCTCGGCCATGGATTCCGGCAGGCCGGCGCAGTTCAGCGCCATCAGCGGCGCCTGGCCACGCGGGCTGGCCAGGTGGCAGGCGCGCGCCAGCAACTCCTTGCCGGTGCCGGTCTCGCCCTCGATCAGCAGCGGCGCATCCAGCGGCGCCATGCGCCGCGCCTCGCGCACCACCGCCGCCATCACCCGCGAACTCTGGAAGATGCTGTCGAAACCGCGCAGTTCCTGCTTGCGCACGTTGTAGATGCGCTCGCCGATGCGGTCGGCGCGATGCAGGGTGAGGACCGCGCCGGCCAGGGCCTCGCTGTCGTCGTGCTCGGATTGCAGCGGGGCGATATCGGCAAGGAACACGTCGTTCCTGATCTTGACCCGCAGACCGTTGATCCGCGCCTTGTTGGCGCGCACCAGTTCGGGCAGGTCGAAATCCTCGGCATAGCGCGACAGCGGGATGCCCGGCACCTCGTCCACGCGCACCCCGAGCAACTGCGCCGCGGCGCGGTTGGCGGCCACGATGGAACCGCCCATGTCGATGGACAGCACCGGAAAATCCAGCGCGCCCAGCAGTGCGTTGAGTTCCATGTGCCGACGCTCGCTGGGCATCAGGCCAACCCGCTTGACCCCGAACACCCCGGTGATGGCTTCGAACTTCGGGCGCAGCGCCTGGAACTGCAGGTTGATCAGGTTCGGGCAGTGCAAATAGATGGCATTGCCGTGCTCGCCACCCACCTCACCGCGGGCCACGTTGATGCCGTACTCCACCAGCAGGTTGAGGATATCCCGCAGGATGCCGATGCGGTTCTGGCAATGCACTTTGATACGCATGAAAGGTCCTACATACAGAGGAAAGCGACGATTTTTCTGCCGGGTCGCCGGAAAATTTGTAAATAATACGTTACAAAAACCGGTATTCCCAGCCGTTCGCGGTGGCGGATTTCCGCGATTCGGCTGATTTCGTAAATTCTGCGTTACAGAAACCCGCTGATTGGCTCGCTGCCCGGCCCGTGCCACGGGCTGCAAATCCGCCGGCCAACGGCTATCTCTAAGGGCATGGCGCAAGCCGCACACAACAATAAAAGCCCTCAGCAGGAGAGCAGCATGAAACAGACGCAGTACGTGGCCCGTGAGCCCGACGCGCAGGGTTTTATCGATTACCCGCCGCAGGAACATGCGGTGTGGAACACCCTGATCACTCGTCAGTTGAAAGTGATCGAGGGCCGCGCGTGCCAGGAATACCTGGACGGCATCGAACAGCTCAACCTGCCCCATGACCGTATTCCGCAGCTCTCGGAAATCAACGCGGTGCTGGGCGCCACCACCGGCTGGCAGGTCGCCCGGGTTCCGGCGCTGATCCCCTTCCAGACCTTTTTCGAACTGCTGGCCAGCAAGCGCTTTCCGGTCGCCACCTTCATCCGCACCGAGGAAGAGCTGGACTACCTGCAGGAGCCGGACATCTTCCACGAAATCTTCGGCCACTGCCCGCTGCTGACCAACCCCTGGTTCGCCGAATTCACCCACACCTACGGCAAGCTCGGCCTGGCCGCGACCAAGGAACAGCGCGTGTACCTCGCCCGCCTGTACTGGATGACCATCGAGTTCGGCCTGATCGATACCCCACAGGGCCGCAGGATCTACGGCGGCGGCATCCTGTCCTCGCCGAAGGAGACCGTCTACAGTCTCTCCGACGCGCCGGAACACCAGCCGTTCGATCCGCTGGAAGCCATGCGCACCCCATACCGCATCGACATCCTGCAACCTGTGTACTTCACCCTGCCGAACCTGAAGCGCCTGTTCGACCTGGCCCACGAAGACATCATGGGCATGGTCCGGCACGCCATGCAGCTCGGCCTGCACGCACCGAAGTTTCCACCCAAGGCGGCCGCCTGAGCCGCCCTGCACACCTACAACAATCGACTGGAAGAACCCCATGACCGCCTTGTCCCAAGCCCACTGCGAAGCCTGCCGCGCCGATGCGCCGAAAGTCAGCGACGACGAACTGCCGGAACTGCTGCGGATGATTCCCGACTGGAACATCGAAGTCCGCGACGCGATCATGCAGCTGGAAAAGGTCTACCTGTTCAAGAACTTCGCCCACGCCCTGGCGTTCACCAACGCCGTCGGCGCCATCTCCGAAGCCGAAGGCCATCACCCTGGCCTGCTGACCGAATGGGGCAAGGTCACCGTGACCTGGTGGAGCCACTCGATCAAGGGCCTGCACCGCAACGACTTCATCATGGCCGCGCGCACCGACGAGGTCGCCAAGACCGCCGAAGGCCGTAAGTAATGCATTTCCAGGCCATCACCCGGGTACCGGGCGACCCGATCCTCGGGTTGATGGAGGCGTACGCCAGGGATGCCAACCCGGCCAAGTTCGACCTGGGCGTCGGCGTGTTCAAGGACGCCCAGGGCCTGACGCCGGTACCGGCGGCGGTCAAGCAGGCGGAACAGCGCCTGGTCGAACGCCAGGCGAGCAAGAGCTATGTCGGTGGCCACGGCGACCTCGCCTTCGGCCGCCTGCTCTGTGAACTGGTGCTCGGCGAAGGCTCGGCGCTGCTGGACGAACAGCGTGCCGGCGCCACCCAGACCCCGGGTGGCACCGGTGCCCTGCGCCTGGCGGCGGAGTTCGCCAGGCAGTGCCTGCCCGGCCGTGGCATCTGGCTGAGCGACCCGACCTGGCCGATCCACGAGACCATTTTCGCCAGTGCCGGGCTCGAGGTCGCCCACTACCCCTACGTCGGCGCGGACAACCGCCTGAACGTGGCCGGCATGCTGGCTGCGCTGGAGACGGCGGCGCCCGGCGATATCGTCCTGCTGCACGCCTGCTGCCACAACCCGACCGGTTTCGACCTGTCCCGTGACGACTGGCATGCCGTGCTGGAGGTGGTCAAGCGGCGCTCCCTGCTGCCGTTGATCGACTTCGCCTACCAGGGCTTCGGCGACGGACTGGAAGAAGACGCCTGGGCGGTGCGGCTGTTCGCCGCCGAACTGCCCGAGTTGCTGATCACCAGTTCCTGCTCGAAGAACTTCGGCCTGTACCGCGAACGCACCGGCGCCCTGCTGGTGTGTGCCCACGATTCGCAGAAGCTGCTGGATGTGCGCAGCCAGCTGGCCTTCATCGCGCGCAACCTGTGGTCGACGCCGCCGGATCATGGTGCGGCGGTGGTCGCGGAGATCCTTGGCGATCCGGCGCTCAAACGCCTGTGGATCGAGGAAGTCGAGGCCATGCGCCAGCGCATCGCCCGGCTGCGCAGCGGGCTGGTGACGGCACTGGCGCCCCACGGCCTGAGCGAGCGCTTCGCGCATATCGCCGAGCAGCGCGGGATGTTCTCCTACACCGGGCTGTCGCCGGAACAGGTCCAGGCGCTGCGCGAGCGGCATAGCGTGTACATGGTCGGGACCGGGCGGGCCAATGTGGCCGGTGCCGACGAGCAGCGGCTGGATGTATTGGCGGCGGCAATTGCCGACGTCTGCCGCTGAATGATTCCGGGGCCGCTGCGCGGCCCCTTCCTCCCTGTAATGTTGTAAATTTCCTACCAACCAGCAGGAAAAACTCATTCTGTCATCCAGACTGCTGTATCCTGCCCCCGGCTTCACCGGAGCCACGCGTACTTTGTGCGTGAACTTCCCACCTACGACCTTGCGAGGAACGACGAGATGCACGAAATCCCGAATCTTCCCTTCCCAAGCCTGAACTACGTCGAGCAGAAGCCGGCTTCCCAGAGCGCCGAACCAGCCCAGGCGGCTGAACAACAAGGCGACGAAAATCCCAGCGCTGACCAGGAATAACCAAGCGCGCAACAGGACGTGTGAAAACCTCGGTTACCGGGGGTCCACCTCACCAACCGGTTTTCACACGCTCAAGAAGCACCCTCGCCTCTTCCCCTCTCAGTAATCGACTTTGCCGCGACCAGCCTTGATGGTTCCGCGTCGACTCTTGCTGTCCAGCCGCCGGGTTTTCGAACCCAGGGTCGGCTTGGTCGGGCGCCGTTTCTTTTCCACCTTGATCGCCGCCAGGATCAGCTCGCGCAAGCGCTCCAGGGCGTCGGCACGGTTCTGTTCCTGGGTGCGGTATTGCTGGGCCTTGATGACGATCACCCCGTCGCGGGTGATGCGGCTGTCACTGAACTGGAGCAGGCGCTCCTTGTAGAACGGCGGCAGCGACGAGGCCTGGCTGTCGAAACGCAGGTGCACGGCGCTGGAAACCTTGTTGACGTTCTGCCCGCCGGCGCCCTGGGCGCGGATGGCGTTCAACTCGATTTCTTCGTCGGCGATGTGCACGGAGTTGGAGAGGACCAGCATGGAAAAACGCCCGAGGGAGAGATGGGCGTCAGGATACGCCGAACGGGGGCCGCGGTGCGGCCCCCGTTGCGTCACTTGAGGGCCGGGCTGGCGTCAGCCGCCGCGCTGCGCTTGGCCTTCAGCGAGTAGCAGAGCCACATCACCCCCAGCCATACCGGAATCGCATACACCGACTCGCGGATGCCGTCGATCATCAGCATGATGCCGAGGATCAACACCACGAACGCCAGGCAGACATAGTTGCCATAGGGGTACCACAGCGACTTGAACAGCGGCTGCTGGCCAGTGCGGTCCAGGTGCTGGCGGAATTTCAGGTGCGAGTAGCTGATCATCGCCCAGTTGATCACCAGGGTCGCCACCACCAGCGACATCAGCACTTCAAGCGCGTTGTGCGGCATGAAGTAGTTGAGCAGCACCGCCACCAGGGTCACCGCCGCCGAGGCCAGGATCGACCGTACCGGCACGCCGCGCTTGTCGATCTTCGCCAGGCTGGCCGGGGCATCGCCCTGCTCGGCCATGCCGTAGAGCATCCGCGCATTGCAGTAGGTGCCGCTGTTGTACACCGACAGCGCGGCAGTCAGGACCACGAAGTTGAGGATGTGCGCCGCGGTGTTGCTGCCGAGCATCGAGAACACCTGGACGAACGGGCTGCCACTGTACGAACCGCCCGCCGCCTCGATATTGCCCACCAGCGCGTTCCACGGAGTCAGCGACAGCAGCACCACCAGCGCACCGATGTAGAAGATCAGGATGCGGTAGATGACCTGGTTGATCGCTTTCGGGATCACGGTCTTCGGCTTGTCCGCCTCAGCCGCGGTGAAACCGAGCATTTCCAGGCCGCCGAAGGAGAACATGATGAAGGCCAGGGCCATCACCAGGCCGTTGATGCCGTGGGGGAAGAAGCCGCCGTGTTCCCACAGGTTGCTCACCGACGCCTGCGGGCCGCCGTTGCCGCTGACCAGCAGGTAGCTGCCCAGGCCGATCATGCCGACGATGGCCAGGACCTTGATGATGGCGAACCAGAACTCCGCCTCGCCGAAGACTTTCACGTTGGCCAGGTTGATCGCGTTGATCAGCACGAAGAACGCCGCCGCCGTGGCCCAGGTCGGCACCTCCGGCCACCAGAAGTGGATGTACTTGCCGACCGCGGTCAGCTCCGACATGCCCACCAGGATGTACAGCATCCAGCAGTTCCAGCCCGACAGGAAACCGGCGAAGCCGCCCCAGTACTTGTGCGCGAAATGGCTGAAGGAACCGGCCACCGGCTCTTCGACGATCATCTCGCCGAGCTGGCGCATGATCATGAAGGCGATGAAGCCGCAGATGGCGTAGCCGAGGATCATCGACGGGCCTGCCGACTTCATGACACCGGCCGAACCGAGGAACAGGCCGGTACCGATGGCACCCCCCAGGGCGATCAACTGGATATGGCGATTTTTCAGGCCGCGCTTGAGCTCACCTGAATGCGGAGTTTGTCCACTCATGAACGAAGTCACCTGTTGTTTTTATCTGTGACGGGATCGGACCCACCACGCTCGTGGCGCGGCGGAATTGGCAAGGGGTGGTTACCTTGGGCTGGTGCGCGGGCTGTGCGGTCCGGGCAAAGCCCCGGAATGTCAGCCTGGCAGCGGCCAGGGTGCGCGGTACGCAAGAGGGTCACAGGTAAAACGCGGCGCACTGTATACCCTTGCATTGACGCAGGGGTCAACACACCGCGTAACGTTTTGATGACGGCACGCAGCGTTCCAGCGGGAGAAATGAAGCCCGGGGGAGTGAATGGCGTACATGGCGCCCTCCGTTTTTGTTGTGTTTTTCTGCCCCGCTCGGTGGCGGGCCAGGCACTTGGCTGTGGCGACATGACACCCGTTTCACGGGGGTTCCGGCAAGGTGTTGACGTATGCGTCAAGGGCAATGGCGAGGGGATTTCGGCAAGGAATGTTTACAGCCGCAGAGGCGAAGCGGATTCGCTGGGGAAGCGGCCGCTTGTCGTAACAAAATATTTACATGCTGGTCGGAAAAATTTCCAGACACTCATTCGCGGCTGACCACAGGGATCACCTCACACACACTTCAGCACCTCGCCAATCGCTCGACCGGATGTCGGTTAGACGAGCAAATACAACCAAAACGGCTTGCAGCGAATCCCTGCTGGATGTCGGGGAGTCGGATCGCGTCATGGCTGAAATGCGCACCTTCTCGAAACAGGTCAACGCCGCCATCGTCGATCCCGACTTCATTGCAAGCGTGCGCAAGAAACTCGCACTGGATCAGCACGAGGCCGCCGAGATCTTCGAGGGCGGGGTCAACGCCTTCTCGCGCTACGAAAATGGCAAGACCAAGCCCCCACTGGCCCTGATCAAGCTGCTCAAGCTGCTGGACCGTCACCCGGAACTGCTGAGCGAAGTCAGAACAGCCTAGTGTGGTGTTTCACAAATAACGACCATAACTCGCGGCGCTTTTTGCGCTCATGCGGCGTTGTCGCTCCTCGCCGTAGCTGGGCTACGACTCGTCGCGCCGCCTTGCCTGAGCACAAAAATCACTCGCGACTTATGGGTCGTATTTGCAAAACACCACACTAGCCTCCACTTTTACTACGCCAACAAAAAAGCCAACCCGAAGGTTGGCTTTTTCTGCATCACTCACTCGCTACGCGGCTTGCCCCGCCCGTTGCCCGGGCCCGGGCGCTTGCCGGCGCCGGCCGGGGCCGGCTTGCGGCGCACATCGCTCGGTCGCTCGGCCACGGTGCTGCGGCCCTTGCGTGGCGCGTCCTCGCGCGACTGACGGGCAGGACGCTCGTCGCCATCGCGGGCCGGGCGCAGGGTACGCACGCGCTCGCCACGACCGATCGGCTTGCTGGACTTGCGCTGCATGCGCTCCAGCTTGTCCTTGGTCTTGGCGTTCATCTGCGGCATCGCCACCGGCGTCAGCCCGACTTCGGCCGCGAGAATGTCGATTTCACCCTGGCTCATTTCGCGCCAGCGGCCCATCGGCAGGTCGGAGTTGAGGAACACCGGACCGAAACGCACGCGCTTCAGGCGGCTCACCACCAGGCCCTGGGATTCCCACAGGCGACGCACTTCGCGGTTGCGACCTTCCATCACCACGCAGTGGTACCAGTGGTTGAAGCCTTCACCGCCCGGCGCCACCTGGATGTCGGTGAAACGCGCCGGACCGTCTTCCAGCACCACGCCTTCCTTCAGGCGCGCGATCATGTCGTCATCGACTTCACCGCGCACGCGCACGGCGTATTCGCGGTCCATCTCGAAGGACGGGTGCATCAGGCGGTTGGCCAACTCACCGTCAGTGGTGAACAACAACAGGCCGGTGGTGTTGATGTCGAGGCGGCCGACGTTGATCCAGCGACCTTCCTTCGGCTTCGGCAGGCGGTCGAACACGGTCGGACGCCCTTCCGGGTCGTCACGGGTGCAGATCTCGCCGTCGGGCTTGTTGTACATGATGACGCGGCGCACGCTCTCGGCGCTTTCCTCACGCTTGATCAGGCGACCGTCGACGGAAATCGCGTCGTGCAGGTCGACCCGCTGGCCGAGGGTCGCGGCAACGCCGTTGACCTTGATGCGGCCTTCGCCGATCCAGGCCTCGACGTCGCGGCGCGAGCCGACGCCAATGCGCGCGAGTACTTTTTGCAGTTTTTCCCCGGCCGGACGTGGCGGGCTGTCTTGCAGGTCTTGTTCACTCATCTGGGCACCTCCCGGTGTAGTACATCGAATCTGGGCTTCTGGCAGGGATGCCAAAAAGGCCGCGAATCATACGCTGATCGCGGCACAAACGCACCAGAGCGTAGAGCGATTTCCCCCGCCGCGCCGACCTTTGCGCCGGGCGGCGCGTCAGTCACGCGGGGTTTCCACGTCGGGATCGGCGGGATCGCTTGCCTCTTCCGCCTGCGGCAGGTCGCGCAGGAGGTCGTCGAAGTCGGTCTTCAGGCCTTCCTCCATGGCATCCAGCTCCACCAGCAGGCTGCGGAAGCTGGTTTCCTCTGCCGGCGGCGACTCGTCCGGGTCGGCGCTGGCATCGGCCAGGGCCTGCAGGTGTGCGGGTACCGGCAGGTCATCGAGGTCCACCGGCGGCAGCGGCGAGGGTTCCATCTCGCGCAGTTCGGCCAGCGGCGGCAGCTCGTCGAGGCTCTTCAGGTTGAAGTGGTCGAGGAAGCCCTTGGTGGTGGCGAACATCGCCGGGCGCCCGGGCACCTCGCGGTAGCCGACGATCCGCACCCACTCGCGCTCCAGCAGGGTCTTGACGATGTTGCTGTTGACCGCCACGCCGCGGACATCCTCGATCTCGCCGCGGGTGATCGGCTGGCGATAGGCGATCAGCGCCAGGGTTTCCAGCAGGGCGCGGGAATAGCGCTGCGGACGCTCTTCCCACAGACGACCGACCCAGGGGGCGTAGTCCTCGCGGATCTGCAGACGGTAGCCGGAGGCGACTTCCTTGAGTTCGAAGGCCCGCCCCTCGCAGGAGTCGCGGAGGATCTCCAGGGCTTCCCGGAACACCTCGGGTTCAGGCCGCTCGGCCTCCTCGAACAGCTCGAACAGGCGTTCCAGGGATTGCGGCTTGCCAGAAGCCAGCAGGAAGGCTTCCAGCAGCGGCGCCAGGTCGTGGGGGTCAGTCAGGTTCATTGCGTTGCTCGTGGTTACTCGGCCCGGGCGCGGACGTGGATCGGCGCAAAGGCCTCATTCTGCACCAGTTCGACCAGTTGTTCCTTGACCAGCTCGAGAATCGCCATGAAGGTCACCACCACCCCGAGCCGCCCCTCCTCCGCCGTGAACAGCTCGGCAAAGGGCACGAAACCAGCGCCCCGCAGGCGCTCCAGCACTTCGCTCATGCGTTCGCGGGTGGACAGCGCCTCGCGGCTGACCTGGTGGCTCTCGAACAGGTCGCTGCGCCGCAGCACCTCGGCCATGGACATCAGCACTTCTTCCAGGATGACCTCGGGCAGCAGCTTGCGCGCCTTGGCCTGCGGGGCTTCCAGGCGCGGCACGATGACGTCGCGACCGACCCGGCTGAGTCCGTCGATGTCCTCGGCGGCGGCCTTGAACCGTTCGTACTCCTGCAGGCGGCGGATCAGCTCGGCGCGCGGGTCGTCCTCTTCTTCTTCAGCCGTCTCTGCGCGCGGCAGGAGCATGCGCGACTTGATCTCGGCGAGCATGGCGGCCATCACCAGGTACTCGGCGGCCAGTTCCAGGCGCACGGTCTTCATCAGCTCGACGTAACCCATGTACTGGCGGGTGATTTCCGCCACCGGGATGTCGAGGATGTCGACGTTCTGCTTGCGGATCAGGTACAGCAGCAGGTCCAGCGGGCCTTCGAAGGCCTCGAGGAAGACTTCCAGGGCGTCCGGCGGGATGTACAGGTCCACCGGCATCTCGGTCAGGGCCTGGCCGTAGACCAGCACCAGCGGCAACTCCTGCTGGGCGCCGGCCTGGGGATCGACCGGTGCCTCCACGGTTTCCACCACGCTCACGCTTCGGCCATGAACGGCGTCGGGTCGCCACAGCCGACCCGCACCACTTCCGGCTCGCCTTCGGCCAGGTTGATCACGGTGGACGCCTTGAGGTTGCCGAAGCCGCCGTCGATGATCAGGTCGACCTGATGCTCCAGGACCTGACGCATCTCGTAGGGGTCGGTCATCGCTTCTTCTTCGCCGGGCATGATCAGGCTGACGCTCATCAGCGCCTCGCCCAGCTCTTCGAGCAGGGCCAGGGTGATCGGGTGGTCCGGCACGCGCAGGCCGATGGTCCGGCGCTTCTCGTGCATGAGCAGGCGCGGCACTTCGCGGGTGGCGTTGAGGATGAAGGTGTAGGGACCCGGCACATGGGCCTTGATCAGGCGGAACAGGCCGGTGTCGATCTTGGCGAACAGCCCCAGCTGCGACATGTCGCAGCAGATCAGGGTGAAATTGTGGTTCTTGTCCAGCTGGCGCAGGCGCCGCACGCGCTCGATGGCGCTCTTGTCACCGATCTGGCAACCCATGGCGTAGGAGGAGTCGGTGGGAAACACCACCACCCCGCCCTTGCGGATGATCTCCACCGCCTGCTTGATCAGGCGCGGCTGGGGATTCTCCGGATGTATCTGGAAAAATTGACTCACGTTGTCTTCCTGTTCAGACGCCCGCTGATGGCTGCTCATGTTTGAATCGACGCCACAGAGGCGGCAGATCCTCCGGCAGAGGCCGGTAGACACCGATTTCGGACCAGGTGCCCGGGCCATGGAAGTCACTGCCGGCACTGGCCAGCAGGCCGAATTCACGGGTCAGGATGGACAAGGTACCGACCTGCTCGGCCGGTTGCATGCCATTGACGACTTCCAGCGCCTGGCCCCCCGCTTGAATATAGTCGGCAATCAGCCGGCGGCGCTTGCTGCGAGTCAGTTCATAGTGCATCGGATGGGCCAGGCTGACCCAGGCGCCGGACTTGCGCAGGGTCTCGACGGTGTCGTCGAGGGTCGGCCAGTGCAGCTTCACGTCGCCCAGCTTGCCGGCACCGAGCCATTTGCGGAAGGCTTCGGCGCGATCCTTGACATGTCCGGCAGCGATGAGGAAGTCGGCAAAATGCGGGCGGGCCGGGGCATTGCCGCTGTCGCCAAGGGCCTGCTGGATCGCCCGCGCGCCTTCCAGCGCGCTAGGCATGCCCTTGGCCGCCAGGCGCCGGGAGATTTCCTCGGCACGCAGCCAGCGCCCGCGGTGCAGCGACTCGACCGCCTCCAGCAGCGGTGGCGCATCCAGCGGGAAACCATAGCCCAGCACATGGATGGTGGCGCCCGACCAGGTACACGACAGCTCGATGCCGCTGATCCACTGCATGCCCCGGGCGTGCATGGCCTCGCGGGCCTCGAGCTGGCCCTCGAGGGTGTCGTGGTCGGTCAGCGCCATCGTCCGCACGCCATGTTCATAGGCGCGGGCAACCAGCTCGGTGGGGGTCAGCGAGCCGTCCGACGCGGTGCTGTGGCAGTGCAGATCAACATTCATGGGGTGAAGCTTTTCCTCTCATTGAGGTTTGTTATTATGCCGGGACATCCCGCTCCTGGCTGCCACTGTGAAACAATTCATCGATTTCATCCCGCTCCTGCTGTTCTTCATCGTCTACAAGATCGAGCCGCGTCTCGTCGAGGTCGCCGGCCAGAGCTTCAACCTGGGCGGCATCTACAGTGCCACGGCAGTGCTGATCATCAGCTCGCTGGTGGTCTACGGCGCCCTGTTCCTGCGCCAGCGGCGCCTGGAAAAAGGCCAGTTGCTGACCCTGGTGGCGTGCCTGGTGTTCGGCGGCCTGACCCTGGCCTTCCACAGCGAGACCTTCCTGAAATGGAAGGCGCCAGTGGTCAACTGGCTGTTCGCCCTGGCCTTCCTCGGCAGTCACTTCGTCGGCGACAAGGTGCTGATCAAGCGCATCATGGGCCATGCCCTGACCCTGCCGGACGCCGTCTGGAGCCGCCTCAACGTGGCCTGGATCGCCTTCTTCCTGGTCTGCGGCGCGGCCAACCTGTTCGTCGCCTTCACCTTCCAGGACATCTGGGTCGACTTCAAGGTGTTCGGCAGCCTGGGCATGACCGTGCTGTTCCTGGTCGGCCAGGGCGTCTACCTGTCCCGCCACCTGCACGACAGCGATCCCACCACTCCCAAACCCGAGGAATGACATGCTCTACGCCATCATCGCCACCGATGTCGCCAACTCGCTGGACAGCCGCCTGGCCGCCCGCCCGGCGCACCTCGAGCGCCTGCAGCAACTGAAGGCCGAAGGCCGCATCGTGCTGGCCGGCCCGCACCCGGCCATCGACAGCAACGATCCGGGCGCCGCCGGCTTCAGCGGCAGCCTGATCGTCGCCGAGTTCGCCTCGCTGCAGGCCGCCCAGGACTGGGCCAAGGCCGATCCGTATGTCGCCGCCGGCGTCTACGACAACGTCGTGGTCAAGCCATTCAAGCAAGTCCTGCCGTGACCTCGACGACGCGCCGGCCATGCCGGTGCGTCGCCTGCCGCTTTTAATCCGCGCCGTTGCTCATTATTCTCATCGCGCTGCCGACAACGTCCTGAACATTCGTCTTGAATTACAGGAGTTGCCATGCGCCAAGGTTCGTTGTCCCTGCTGCTGTGCCTGTTGTTGCTGAGCCCGCTCGCCCAGGCCGAGGAATCCACCCCGCTGTCGCTCGCCGCCGGTGCCCAGATCACCGAACTGCAGCAGCGCCTGCAGGACAGCGAACGTCAGCGCGAAGCCCTGGTCCAGCAGTTGCAGAATGTCGACAACGAACGCGAAAGTGCACAACTGAGCCGCCTGCGCCAGGAAAACCAGCGCCTGAAGATGGCGCTCAAGGAAGCCCAGGCCAGCGTCAGCCCGCGGCTGCTGAGCGATCAGCAGCAGTGGTTCGTCACCGGCGGTGCGGTTGCCCTGGTCGCCCTGCTCTGCGGTATCTTTGCCAGCGGCAGCCACAGACGGCGCAAGCAATGGTTGAATTGAGTGAGAAATGAGCGAGCTGCTACTGATTGACGATGACCAGGAACTCTGCGAACTGCTCGCCCACTGGCTGGGCCAGGAGGGGTTCCAGGTGCGTGCCTGCCACGATGGCCTGAGCGCCCGCAAGGCCCTGGCCGAACAGTCCCCCGCCGCCGTGGTGCTGGACGTCATGCTGCCCGACGGCAGCGGCCTGGAACTGCTCAAGCAGTTGCGCAGCGAACACGCCGAACTGCCGGTGCTGATGCTTTCGGCCCGCGGCGAGCCGCTGGACCGCATCCTCGGCCTGGAACTGGGCGCCGACGACTACCTGGCCAAGCCCTGCGACCCCCGCGAACTGACCGCGCGCCTGCGCGCCGTGCTGCGCCGCAGCCACGGGCCGGCGGCGCCGACGCAGATGGAGATCGGCGACCTGCAGTTCAGCCCGGCCCGCGGCGTGGTCGAGATCGACGCACGCGAACTGAGCCTGACCCTGTCGGAAAGCCGCATCCTCGAAGCCCTCCTGCGCCAGCCCGGCGAACCGCTGGACAAGCAGGAACTGGCGCAGATCGCCCTGGGGCGCAAGCTGACCCTGTACGACCGCAGCCTGGACATGCACGTCAGCAACCTGCGCAAGAAGATCGGCCCACACCCCGATGGCCGCCCCCGCATCGTCGCCCTGCGCAGCCGCGGCTACTACTACAGCCTGTAGCCGTTGTGTCAGCGAGGGGCTCGAGGCTCTTTACCCAAGCTTTACCCTGGACTGACCGCCGCTGACCTTGATCTCCGTAGACTGGCCACATCCGGTAATGACCGGCCTCAGAAAGGAGATACACCATGCGCAAGACCCTTATCGCCCTGATGCTCGCTGCCGCCCTGCCCACCGTCGCCATGGCCATGCCGGAAGGTGGTCCTGGCCCGGGCTTCGACCACGGCCCGCGCCTCGAACACCATCGCGGTGACGCGCCTTTCGCCAAGCTGGACCTGAGCCGCGAGCAGCGCCAGCAGATCGGCAAGCTGATGGGCCAGGAAATGAAAGACCGCCGCGAAGTGACCCAGCGCTACCTGGACAAGCTGCCGCCGGCCGAGCAGAAAGCCATGAAGGACGAGCTCAAGGCCAAGCAGGACAAGACCCAGGCCGACATCCGCGCCCTGCTCAAGCCTGAACAGCAGAAGCAGTTCGACGAAATGAAGAAACAACGCGAGGAACGCCGTGCCGAATGGCAGGAGTTCCAGGCCTGGAAAGCCGAACACGGCAAGAAGACCCAGTAATCCATGATCCACGCCCGGCCTGCCCCTGCAGGCCGGGCTTTTCTCGTTCGAGGGACTGATTTTGCGCTCACTGTTCTGGCGTATCCTGGCCAGCTTCTGGCTGGCCATCGCCCTGGTCGCCGGCCTGTCGATCGGCATGGGCCACATGCTCAACCAGGATGCCTGGATCCTCAGTCGTCATCCGGGCCTCAACACCCTGGCCAAGAACTGGACCGAGCGCTACGAGAAGATGGGCCCGGAAGTCGCCCAGCAGTACCTGGAGCAGCGCAAGCGCCGTTATCACATCGACACCCAGGTGCTCAACGAAGCCGGCGAAGCCGTGGTGCCCGGGACCTTCCCGCGCCGCGCGGCGGTGTTCGAGGAGCGCCAGGGCAACGACCATCGGCCACTGCCCTGGCGCCGCCTGACCGAGGAATACACCAGCGCCGGCAGCGGCGAGACCTACCTGCTGATCTACCGCATCCCCCACCCCGAACTGGACGCCTGGCACCGCGACAGCCTGATCTGGCCACTCAGCGCCCTGGGCATCGCCCTGGTGGTGCTGACCCTGTTCAGCCTGCTGGTGACCCTGTCCATCACCCGCCCGTTGAGCCGCCTGCGCAGCGCGGTGCATGACCTCGGGCAGACCAGCTACCAGCAGAACAGCCTGGCGCGGCTGGCCAGCCGCCGCGACGAGTTCGGCGTGCTGGCCAACGACTTCAACCGCATGGGCTCGCGCCTGCAGAGCCTGATCGGCAGCCAGCGCCAGTTGCTGCGCGACGTCTCCCACGAACTGCGCTCGCCCCTGGCCCGCCTGCGCATCGCCCTGGCCCTGGCCGAACGCGCAGAGCCGGAACAGCGCGACACCTACTGGCCACGCCTGACCCGCGAATGCGACCGCCTGGAAGCCCTGATCAGCGAGATCCTGGTACTGGCCCGGGTCGATGCCGAGCAGGCCCATGCCGAGCCGGTGGACGTCAACGCGGTGCTGAGCGGGGTGTGCAAGGATGCGCAACTGAGCGCGCCGGAACAGCTCGTGCGCCTGCGCGAAACGCCGGGCCTGAGCCTGCACGGCTGGCCGACGCTGGTGGAGCGGGCGCTGGACAACCTGCTGCGCAATGCCTTGCGCTTCAACCCCGAGGGCCAGCCGATCGAAGTCACGGCGCAGCGCGAAGGCGAGCGCATCCTGCTCAGCGTGCGCGACCACGGGCCAGGTGTGGCGCCGGAGCATCTGGAACAGCTGGGTGAACCGTTCTTCCGTGCCCCCGGGCAGACGGCAGCGGGGCACGGGCTGGGCCTGGCGATTGCGCGCAAGGCCGCGGAACGGCACGGCGGCAGCCTGCAACTGGCCAATCACCCGCAGGGCGGGTTCGTGGCGACCCTGGTGCTGCCGGTCCTGGGGACCGCGAGCGCCTGAACCGCGGCGCCTGGCGGTTCCGCAGAGGTCAGCCCCAGGCGCTGACGAAGTCCTCGGTCGGCAGCACCGGCGCGCTGCGCGGCTCGCTGATCGGCGTGCCCAGGTACAGGTAGGCGATCAGTTCCTCGCCTTCGGCCAGCCCCAGCCCCTTGGCCACATGGGCCGAGTAGGCCATGTCCCCGGTGCGCCACACCGCGCCGATGCCCTGGGCGTGGGCCGCCAGGAGGATGCCATGGGCCGCGCAACCGGCCGCCAGCACCTGCTCGGACACCGGCACCTTGAAGTGCTCGCGGGTACGGGCGATCACCAGCACCAGCAACGGCGCCCGCAGCGGCATGGCGCGGGCCTTGTCCAATGCGGCCTGGTCGGCATCGCCCTTGTGCGCCACTGCATCGGCGAACAGCTCACCCAGCTTCACCCGTGCCTCGCCTTCGACGGTGAGGAAGCGCCACGGCCGCAGTTGGCCATGGTCCGGTGCCCGCAGGGCCGCCTGGAACAGCGCTTCACGCTGCGCGGCGTTGGGCGCGGGCTCGGTCAGGCGCGGAACGGAAACACGGTTGAGCAAAGCGTCGAGAGCCTCCATGGGCATCCCTCCAGGTCAGAAAATGAACCTGCATTCTAGTGGTGCGCCCCACAAACGCCACAGCGACGTTTACTTAAAAAGGCCCACAGGTAGAATGGCGCCCTTCCGTTTCGAGTCAGGGCTGAGTACATGGTGGCGTTGCCGACCCTAAGGATCATCGGTTTCATTATCGGCATCTTCCTGATCACCCTGGCGATCAGCATGACCGTCCCCATGGCCACGCTGATCATCTTCGAGCGCACCGGCGACATGCCGTCGTTCCTCTGGTCGAGCCTGATCACCTTCGTCGCCGGTCTCGCCCTGGTCCTGCCCGGGCGCCCCACCCATGTGCACCTGCGCCCGCGGGACATGTACCTGCTGACGGTCAGCAGCTGGCTGGTGGTGTGCATCTTCGCCGCCCTGCCGTTTCTCCTGACCCAGCACATCAGCTACACCGACGCCTTCTTCGAAAGCATGTCCGGCATCACCGCCACCGGTTCCACCGTGCTCAGCGGCCTGGACAGCATGTCGCCGGGCATCCTGATGTGGCGCTCGCTGCTGCACTGGCTGGGCGGCATCGGCTTCATCGGCATGGCGGTGGCGATCCTGCCGCTGCTGCGCATCGGTGGCATGCGCCTGTTCCAGACCGAGTCCTCGGACCGCTCGGAAAAGGTCATGCCGCGCTCGCACATGGTGGCCAAGTCCATCGTCCTGGTGTACATCGCCATCACCATCTTCGGCAGCCTGGCTTTCTGGCTCGCGGGGATGAGCGTGTTCGACGCGATCAACCACGCCATGTCGGCGATCTCCACCGGCGGCTTCTCCACCTCGGACCAGTCCCTGGCCAAGTGGCACCAGCCGGCGGTGCACTGGGTCGCGGTGGTGGTGATGATCCTCGGCAGCGTGCCGTTCACCCTGTACGTCGCGACCCTGCGCGGCAACCGCAAGGCGTTGATCAAGGACCAGCAGGTCCAGGGCCTGCTCCTGCTGCTGGTGGTGACCTGGCTGGTGCTCGGCACCTGGTACTGGGCCACCACCAAGCTGCACTGGCTCGACGCCCTGCGCCACGTGGCCCTGAACGTCACTTCGGTGGTCACCACCACCGGCTTCGCCCTCGGCGACTACAGCCTGTGGGGCAACTTCTCGCTGATGCTGTTCTTCTACCTGGGCTTCATCGGCGGCTGCTCCGGCTCCACCGCCGGCGGGATCAAGATCTTCCGCTTCCAGGTCGCCTACATCCTGCTCAAGGCCTCGCTGAACCAGCTGATCCACCCACGCGCGGTGATCAAGCAGAAGTACAACGGTCACCGCCTCGACGAAGAGATCGTGCGTTCGATCCTGACCTTCTCGTTCTTCTTCGCCATCACCATCTGCGGCATCGCCCTGCTGCTGTCGCTGCTCGGGGTCGACTGGATGACCGCCCTGACCGGCGCCGCCAGCACCGTGTCCGGGGTCGGCCCGGGCCTGGGCGAGACCATCGGCCCGGCCGGCAACTTCGCCAGCCTGCCGGACGCGGCCAAGTGGATCCTGGCGGGCGGCATGCTGCTCGGCCGCCTGGAGATCATTACCGTACTGGTTCTGTGCATGCCGGCGTTCTGGCGTCACTGAGCCCTTCTGCCTCGGCCTGGCTCAGGCCGTGGCGGCGCGCACGGTATTCACCGGGCGTGACGTCGAACCAGCGGCGAAAGGCCCGGAAGAAGTTGCTCGGATCGGCGAAACCCAGCAGGTAGGCGGTTTCCAGCAAGGTCATGCCCGGTTGGGCCAGGTACTGCTCGGCCAGTTCGCGGCGGGTATCGTCGAGCAGCGCCTGGAAACTGGTGCCCTCCTCCTGCAGCCGGCGCTGCAGGGTGCGCTGCGACAGGTGCAGGGCCTGGGCGACCAGCTCGCGCTTGGGCTCGCCTTGCGGCAGCACCCGGCACAGCACCTGGCGCGCACGGTGGGTGACCCGGCTCTCCGAGAACCGCGCCAGGTACTCCCCGGCGAACCGGTCGTGCAGGCGTGCCATGGCCTCGTTGGCCGTGGGCAGCGGCGACTGCAGGTCCGCCGGGTCGAAGATCACCGCGTCGTAGGGCGCGTTGAAGATCAGCGGCGAATGAAATGCGCTGCGGTAGGGCTCGATATCCTCCGGCTGCGGGCCCTGGATCAGCACCCGGCGTGGCTGGATGGGGCGCCCGCTGAGCCAGCTGCACAGCGACAGGGCGCAGGCCAGCGACGCCTCCGAGCTGTGCCGGGTCGGCGGCAGGTGATCGCCGTGCACGGTGAGGATCAACGCGTGCCCTTCCGGGCCGAGCTGGAAGCTGAGGTCGGAGCTTTCGGCGATGATCCGCTGGTAGCGCACCAGGCGCTCGAAGCCTTCGGCCAGGGTACGGCTGGACATCAGTGCATAACCGACCACATGGAACGACGCCGGCCGCACCACCCGCGCCATGTTCAGGCCGATGGCGCGGTTGCCGGAAAGCTCCTCGGCCAGTTGCCACAGGCGGGTCATGGAATCCTGGGTGAAGCGTGCGTCCGGGTCGCTCAGGGCGGCGAAGTCGAGGCCGAGCCTGTTGAACAGGGCCGGACAGTCCAGCCCTTCCAGTTCGAGAGCCTTGACGATGCCCGAGGCCCAGCTTGCCGACGTGGTTCTCTCGTTCATGACTGGCTCTGGTTTGGGGAAGACGCAAGGATACTAAAGTGGCGCTTATTGTCACTGGCTGATACAGCTGTTGACTCTAGACTCAGATCAGGCTCCACGCCCTATCGTTCAAAAAACAGACAATAACAAGGAGGCACCTCACCCGTGGAAAGTCCTCGACGATTCAACAGCTTTGCGCAGTTCTACCCCTATTACCTCGACGAGCACGCCAACCCGGCCTGCCGCCGCCTGCACTTCGTCGGCACCACCCTGGTGATCGCCCTGCTCGCCTACACCATCGCCAGCGGCAAATGGATATTGCTGCTGGCGGTGCCGTTCGCGGGATATGGATTCGCCTGGATCGGGCATTTCTTCTTCGAGAAGAACCGGCCGGCCACCTTCAGCCATCCGTTCTACAGCCTGCTGGGGGATTTCGTGATGTACCGCGACATGTTGCGGGGGAAGGTCAGCTTCTGACCAGAGGGGCCGCGACGCGGCCCCGGATGCTTCAGCCCTGCACGGATTCGCCGACCCGCGCCGCCTCGGCCTGCTCCTGCGCCTGCCGCGCATGATCGTCCGCCAGCCGATACAGCTCGATCTGGCCGTCCCAGTGCTCGATCAGCGCCGTGCACGATTCCACCCAATCGCCGCAATTGAGGTAGTCCACCTCGCCCACCTTGCGGATCTCGGCATGGTGGATGTGCCCGCACACCACCCCGTGGAAGCCCTGTTTCACGCATTCGTGGGCGATGGCCTCCTCGAAGTCGCTGATGAAGTTCACCGCGGTCTTGACCTTGTGCTTCAGGTACGCCGACAGCGACCAGTAGCCATAGCCGTAGCGCGCACGCCAGTAGTTGAGCCAGCGGTTGAGGGTCAGGGTGAATTCGTAGGCCGAGTCGCCGAGGAACGCCAGCCAGCGGTGATAGCGGGTGATGACGTCGAACTGGTCGCCGTGGATCACCAGCAGGCGACGACCGTCGGCGGTGAGGTGCTCGGCCTGGTCCACCAGGTGGATGTTGCCGAGGATCAGCTTGGAATAGCGACGGAGGAATTCGTCGTGGTTGCCGGTGACGTAGATCACCTCGGTACCGCGCTTGCTCATGGTCAGCAGGCGGCGGATCACGTTGGTATGGGCCTGCGGCCAGTACATGCCGCCGCGCAGCTTCCAGCCATCGATGATGTCGCCCACCAGGTAGATGCGGTCGGCCTGGTAGCGCTTGAGAAACTGCGACAGGTGTTCGGCCTGGCAGTCCCGGGTGCCCAGGTGCACATCGGAAATCCACAAGGTGCGCACGCGCTGCTTGCGCGAGGGCTTGATCAAGGCGGCACTGGTCATGGGCGGTGCTCCGGCAGACTTTCCGCGAGCTTGCCAAGCAGCGGTTAATCGCACATGACAGGCAGGCGGCAATCCCATGACAGCCGCCGAAGCGTACACTTGCCGTTTCCCCCCGGCGGACACAGCACCATGAGCAGCGGCCCGATCCTTTCCCTGCGCCATTACCGCGACGACCTGATCGCCCACGCCCACGACCACCCGCAACTGGTGTTCGGCCTGCGCGGGCGCCTGGATTTCGAGGTGGGCGGATGCGGCGGGCGGATCGAACGCCAGGACCTCATGGTGATCCCTGCCGGCGCCCATCACAGTTGCGACAGCGAAGGCGGCAGCCACTGCCTGGTGCTCGACGTGCCGGACGCCGGCTGGCTGGAACAGAGCCTCGGCGAACACAGCAACGACTGCCGGCGCCTGCTCGAGCGCCCCGGCCCGCTGCAACTGGGCAGCCGCCAGCAGCAACTGGTGGACTGGCTGGCCCACAGCCCGGTCAACGACCCGCTGATCGCACGCCAGGGCGCGGTGCTGCTGCTCGCCAGCCTCAACGAGGCGACCACCTTCTCGCCTGCGCAACGCCAGTTGCCATACGCCGCATTCGACACCCATATCGAGCAGTACGCTGCCTATCCGCTGCAGGTCGGTGACCTGGCGCGGCTCGCCGGTCTGTCCAGCGCCCGCCTGCATGCGCGCTTCATGGCCGAACGGGGCATCACGCCCATGGACTACATCCGCCAGCGCCGCCTGCTGCGTGCCCGGCAGTTGCTGCAGGGCACCGCGCTGCCGGTCGGCGAGATCGCCAGCCGGGTCGGCTACAGTTCCCAGAGCGCGTTCGCCGCCGCCGTGCTCAAGGCATTCGGCTGCAGTCCCGGAGCGTTGCGGCGCGAGTCCGGCGACAACTGACGCGAGTCCCGCGACAGACAGCAGCGCGCCGGGCGCCGTAGACTGGCCAGGCTGTTTTCCGACTGCCCAAGGACCTCCATGAACCATCGCACCGCCCTCGGCGCCCTGCATATCGGCGCGCTGTTCTTCGGCCTGACCGGCGTTTTCGGCAAGCTGGCCAGTGCCTCGCCCGCGATCATCGTGTTCGGCCGCGCGGCCTTCGCCGTGCTCGCCCTCGGCCTGTTCGCCCGCCTCGCCGGCCCCACCTGGAAAGCCCTGCAGGCGCAGGACTGGCGCCGCCTCGGCCTGGGCGGCGTGCTGCTGGCCGGGCACTGGGTGAGTTTCTTCATCGCGGTGAAGGTCGGCGGCGTGGCCATCGCCACCCTCGGCTTCGCCAGTTTCCCGGCCTTTACCGTGCTGCTCGAGGGCCTGCTGTTCCGCGAGCGGATACGCGGCAATGAATGGTTGCTGGTGGGACTGGTGAGCATCGGCCTGATCCTGGTCACGCCGGAATTCAACCTGGCCAGCGAGGCCACCGGCGGCCTGCTCTGGTCGCTGCTGTCCGGCCTGCTGTTCTCGCTGCTGTCGCTGACCAACCGGGCCGGCTCCGGGCGGGTTCCCGCAGTCCAGGCGGCACTGTGCCAGAACCTGGTGGTCGCCCTGTGCCTGCTGCCCTTCGCCGCGCCGTTGCTGGGCCAGGTACCGGCCCTGGACTGGCTGTGGATCGGCCTGCTGGGGGTGTTCTGCACCGGCGTCGCCCACAGCCTGTTCGTCGCCGCGCTGGGGGTGATCAAGGCACGCACCGCCGCAGTGGTGTTCGCCATGGAGCCGATCTACGGCATCGCCGTGGCCTGGCTGCTGTTCGCCGAGACGCCAACGCCGCGCATGCTCGTTGGCGGGGTATTGATCATCTTCGCCATCGTCATTTCCAGTCGCCTGGCGGCCAGCGGCGAATCACCCAAGGCGGCGGCGGAACATTAACGGTCGTTGTGCCCGAGGTCGCGCTGCGGATCGATCTGGTCGCGCACTCGCTGCTTGAGCACCTTGGCCTCGGGGAAGCCGCCATCGGCCTTGCGCTCCCAGATCTGCACGCCGTCGCAGGTGATGCGGAAAGCCCCGCCGGTGGCCGGCTCCAGCGCCACCCGGGCGAGGTCGTCACTGAAGGTGCTGAGCAGTTCCTGGGCCAGCCAGGCGGCACGCAGCAGCCACTGGCACTGGGTGCAATAGGTGATGACGATTTCCGGCTTCGAAGCACTCACGGCAACAACCTCAAACAAAATAGGTGGCGCTTATACTAGCGGTTTGCCCCTGGTTCCGAGAATCACGATGCGCCGCCTGTTGTTGAGCCTGCTTCTGCTGCTTGTCCCGTTTTCGCTGTTCGCCGCCGAGGCCACCCGGCCCAGGGTCGGCCTGGTCCTGTCGGGGGGAGCCGCCCGCGGCCTCGCCCACATCGGCGTGCTCAAGGCCCTGGAGGAACAGGGGGTGAAGATCGACGCCATCGCCGGCACCAGCATGGGCGCGGTGATCGGCGGCCTGTATGCCTCCGGCTACAAGGTCGAGGAACTGGAAAAGCTGGCGCGCAGCATCGACTGGCAGCAAGCGCTGTCGGACGCCCCGCCGCGCAAGGACGTGCCGTTCCGGCGCAAGCAGGACGACCGCGACTTCCTGGTCAAGCAGAAGATCAGCTTCCGCGACGACGGCAGCCTCGGCCTGCCGCTGGGGGTGATCCAGGGCCAGAACCTGGCGCTGCTCCTGGAAAGCCTGCTGGCCCATACCAGCGACACCCGGGACTTCGACAAGCTGCCGATTGCGTTCCGCGCCGTCGCCACCGATATCGCCAGCGGCGAGAAGGTGGTCTTCAGTCGCGGCCACCTGCCCCAGGTGATCCGCGCCAGCATGTCGATCCCGGCAGTATTCGCCCCGGTGGAGCTGGACGGCCGGCTGCTGGTGGACGGCGGCATGGTCGACAACATCCCGCTGGATATCGTCCGCGAGATGGGCGTGGATGTGGCCATCGTCGTCGATATCGGTACGCCGCTGCGCAATCGCAAGCAGCTGGGCACCGTGGTGGACGTGCTCAACCAGTCCATCACCCTGATGACCCGGCGCAACTCGGAAGAACAGCTGGCCGCCCTGCGCCGCGACGACATCCTGATCCAGCCGCCGCTGGCCAGCATCAGCGCCACCGACTTCGGACGGGCCGAGGAAATGATGGATGCCGGTTACCGCGCCACGCGCATCCTCGACAGCCGCCTGGCGGCCCTGCGTCCGCCTGGAGGCAGCGACAGCGAACTGGTGGCAGCCCGCTCCGCCGAACAGCGCACCCCCGTCATCACCGCCATCAGGGTAGAAAATGACTCCAAGGTCAGCGACGACGTGATCCGCTACTACATCCGCCAACCCATCGGCGAACCGCTGGAGCTGGACCGCCTGCAGACCGACATGGGCACCCTGTACGGCCTGGACTACTTCGACCAGGTGCAATACCGGGTAGTGCACAAGGGCAAGGACAATACGCTGGTGATCAACGCCCGCGGCCGTACCGGCGGCACCGATTACCTGCGCCTGGGCTTGAACCTTTCCGACGACATGCGCGGCGACAGCGCCTTCAACCTGGGCGCCAGCTACCGGGTCAACGGCATCAACAGGCTCGGCGCGGAATGGCTGACCCGGGCGCAGATTGGCGACGTGCAGGAGCTTTACAGCGAGTTCTATCAACCGCTGGACGTGGGCTCCCGTTACTTTGTCGCGCCTTACCTGAGGCTGGGCTCGCAGAATGTCGAGGCCGCCCTGGACAACGACCCGATCGCCGAATACCGGCTGGAACGTTATGGCTATGGTTTCAATATTGGCCGGCAGATCGGTACCAGCGGCGAAGTGCGGCTCGGCGCCGGCCAGGCGTGGGGTAAGGCCAAGGTGCGTATCGGTGAACAGGAACTGCCCGACGTCAGTGTCAGCGAAGGATTCTATGAGCTCCGCTACTCATTCGACTCGTTCGACAATGTCTACTTCCCACACCGTGGTGAAGACGTACGCCTGACCCTGATGCAATTCGATCCGAGCCTTGGTTCCGAACACCGCTACCGGCAATGGGACCTGCAACTGGACAAGGCCCTGAGCAGCGGTCCGAACACCTGGGTGCTCGGCGGTCGCTACGGCAGAACCTTGGAAGATGCCGACGTGGTGACGTCAAGCCTGATAATGGGCGGCCCTCGGCAACTGTCCGGGTTCCGCCAGAATTCGTTGTCCGGGCAGAACCTGAGCCTGATGCGGGTGGTGTACTACCGCCGATTGACACCCCAGGCCTTCCTGCCGCTGGATTTTCCGCTGTATCTGGGAGGATCGCTGGAGCGCGGGCGGGTGTGGAACAACGACAACGAGTTCGACAGCGGCTATATCAATGCCGCCAGTATCTTCCTCGGCTTCGATACGCCGCTGGGCCCCTTGAGCTTCAGTTATGGCTTCAACACCGAGGATCAGAAGGCGGTGTACCTGAATCTGGGGCAGACCTTCTGAAATGCCCTGGGGGCCGCATTACGGCCCCCAGGGTGTCAAATCTTGGATTTTTCGAGATTGGCCAGGATCCTGGTATGCACGCGCATGCACACCGCCAGTTCCTCCTCGTCCACCCCGCTGAACAACTCCACCCGCAGGGCATTGGCGATGGTCTCGATCTGGTCGATCAGCGGATTGGCCGGCGGGCACAGCACGATCTTCTTGGCTCGACGGTCTTCTACCACCGCCTGGCGCTTCACCAGACCCTGGGATTCCAGGCTGTCCAGCAGACGGGCAAGGGTCGGCCCCTCGACGCCCACGCTCTGGGCCAGTTCGCGCTGGGTCGGGGCTTCATCGAAACGGGCCAGGTGCAGCAGCACCAGCCAGCGCGCCTGGGACAGGTTCAGGCCAGCGAGGCGGCGGTCCAGCTCGGCACGCCAGCCCCGGGACATATGGGCCAGTTGCATGCCGAAGCGGTGTTGATCGGTCAGTGGCATGGAAAACTCTTATTCAGAACTAATTATTAGTCAGCTAACCATGCCCGTTGCGCTTAGGCAAGCGTCCATCTCGGCGCCGCTTCGGAGCAAACGTAAGAAATCGTGACGTCCCCTCATCACATCTCGAATTCGGCCGCCAGCGCAGCGCGCACGCAGTACAGCACGCCTTCCGGCACGCGGGCGCCGAACAGCGGCTGGATCTCCGACACCGGTGGCAGTTCGCCCTCGCCGTCGAGGAAGGCATCCTGCACTTCACCGAGGAGCTCTTCCGGCAGGTCCAGGGCCTGGTCCAGCGACAGCTCCTGGCGGCCAAGGGCTTCGGCCAGTAGGCTGTAGACGTTCTTCTCGCTGCACTTCAGTTGCCCGGCGATCTGCGCCGGGGTCATGCCGGCGCGGGCCAGGCTGACCAGTTCGTGACGCAGGTCGGTGACCACCGGCGGCGTCTCGCCACCGCCGAGTACTTCGAGGAAGGCTTCGCCGTAGCGCTCCAGCTTGCGCGCGCCGACCCCGCTGACGCGGGCCATCTCGGCCAGGCTGGTGGGCTGGCTGCGGAGCATCTCCAGCAGGGTCGAATCGGGGAAGATGACATAGGGCGGCACACCGTGCTCCTCGGCCAGCTTGCGCCGCAGGGTGCGCAGGGCTTCCCATTGCTCGCGCTCGTCGCCACGCACCAGCTGGCTGGCCGGGCTGCCGCCACTGCTGCTCTTGCTGCTGGTCTGCGGCTTGAGGTCGCGGCGCAGTTCCAGGGTCACCTCGCCCCTCAGCAACGGCCGGCAGATGTCGGACAGGCGCAGGCCACCGTAGCCTTCCAGGTCGATGTCCACCAGGCCGCGAGCCACCAACTGGCGGAACAGCGAGCGCCATTCGCTTTCCGAACGGGCCTTGCCGACGCCGTACACGGAAAGCTTCTCGTGACCGAAGTTGCGCACCTTCTCGTTGTCCTTGCCCAGCAGCACGTCCACCAGATGACCGACGCCATAGCGCTGGCCGGTGCGGTAGATCGCCGACAGGGCCTGGCGCGCCGGCTCCGTGGCGTCCCAGGTCTGCACGCCGTCGACGCAGTTGTCGCAATGCCCGCACGGCTGTGGCAGTTCCTCGTCGAAATAGCGCAGCAGGGCCTGGCGCCGGCAGCGGGTTTCCTCGCAGAGGGCGAGCATGGCATCGAGCTTGTGCTGCTCGACGCGCTTGTGCCGCTCGTCGCCCTCGGAGTTCTGCAGCATCTGCTTGAGCATCACCATGTCCTGCAGGCCGTAGGCCATCCAGGCATCGGCGGGCAGGCCGTCACGGCCGGCGCGACCGGTCTCCTGGTAGTAGGCTTCCAGCGACTTGGGCAGGTCGAGGTGGGCGACGAAACGCACGTTGGGCTTGTCGATGCCCATGCCGAAGGCGATGGTCGCCACCATGACCAGCCCTTCCTCGTTGAGGAAGCGCCGCTGGTTGGCCGCGCGGGTCTCGGCGGGCAGGCCGGCGTGGTACGGCAGCGCCGGGAAGCCCTGTTCGCAGAGGAACGCCGCGACTTCATCGACCTTCTTGCGCGACAGGCAGTAGACGATACCGGCGTTGCCGCGCCGTTCGCCGAGGAACGCCAGCAACTGCTTGCGCGGCTGCTCCTTGGGCACGATGCGGTAGAAGATGTTCGGCCGGTCGAAACTGGACAGGAAGCGCTCGGCCTCCTGCAGGTGCAGGCGGTTGACGATCTCCTCGCGGGTGCGCATGTCCGCGGTGGCGGTCAGGGCGATTCGCGGCACATGGGGGAAGAGCTCGGCCAACTGGCCCAGTTGCAGGTATTCGGGACGGAAATCATGACCCCATTGCGAGACGCAGTGGGCTTCGTCGATGGCGAACAGGGCGATGTCGAGGTCGCGCAGGAAGTCCAGCATGCGTGGCTGGACCAGCCGCTCGGGGGCCAGGTAGAGCATCTTCAGCTCGCCGCGGCGAATGCGCCCGGCCAGTTCGCGCTGCTGTTCCGGGCTCATGGTCGAGTTCAGCGAGGCCGCGGCGACGCCCAGCTCATCGAGGGTCGCCACCTGGTCCTCCATCAGCGCGATCAGCGGTGACACCACCACCGCCAGGCCGTTGCGCAGGAGCGCCGGAACCTGGAAACACAGGGACTTGCCGCCGCCGGTGGGCATCAGCACCAGCGCGTCGCCACCCTTGGCCACGCGTTCGATGATCGCCCCCTGGCGACCGCGGAAGCTGTCGTAGCCGAAGATATCGCGGAGAACGCGCTGAGCCTGTTCGAGCATAACCACTCCAAAAATCGTGAAACCATCCCTGCCACAGGCTGGCTGAAAACCGTTGGCGACTCACGTGAAAAACGCAAGCAGCTGTTACCGGGGGAAGTCCCCACCCTGGCGGAAAAAAGCCGGCAGTATACCCGAGCCCCCGCCCGTGCAGGACGACCGCACGATAGACAGTCATCCTTTGCCTTGCAGGGGCCGCAAAATGCTAGAATTCAACATCGTTCCGTTTCCAAGGTAGCCCCTAATGTCCTTCGCTGAGCAATTGACCCGCCTGCAAGCCTTCCTCGACGCCGACGAGCTGCATGAAGAGGCGTTGGACTACGTTGCCGCCCACGGCTACCTGACCGCGTTGTCGATCTGCGCCGAAGAGGTGCCGGAGCGCGAATGGATCGACGCCCTGTTCTCCGAGGAACCCCACTACGCCAGCGACGCCCAGCGCGCCGAGATCGAAGCCACGCTGATCCAGCTCAAGGCGCACATTGCCCGCCAACTGGCCAGCGACGAGGAGTTCGAGCTGCCGTGCGACCTCGACCTCGGCGAGGAGCCGGACGATTCCGACCTGCGCGGCTGGTGCATCGGTTTCATGGAAGGCGTCTTCCTGCGCGAGGAAGCCTGGTTCGAGAGCGCGGAAGAGGAAGTCAGCGAGATGCTCCTGCCGATCATGGTCGGTTCCGGCCTGTTCGACGAACAACCTGAATTCGCCGACATCGCCAGCGACGCCAACCTGATGGACGACATGATCGTGCAGATCCCGGAAGCGCTGACCGCCCTGTACCTGCTGTGCCACGCGCCAGACGAGAAGCCGGCGCTGCTCAAACCGCGCCACCACTGATCCGTGGTCGTGCGCTACCTGCTGCTGGCCGTCGGCTGGCTCAGTGTCGCGTTGGGGGTGATTGGCATCTTCCTTCCGGTGTTGCCAACCACCCCTTTTCTATTGCTCGCCGCCGCCTGTTTCGCCCGCAGTTCGCCACGCTTCCATGACTGGCTGGTGAACCATCCGCGCCTGGGCCCGTGGATCCGCGACTACCTCAGCGGCGAGGGGATTCCCCTGAAGGGCAAGGTCTACGCCATCGGTCTGATGTGGGCGAGCATCGGTTTTTCCTGCTACCTGGTGCCTTCGCCCTGGGCGCGGGGCTTCATGCTGACCAGTGCGGTGCTGGTTTCGCTCTACATCCTGCGACAGAAGACCTTGCGACGACCTGGCTGATGCCCGGGTCCGGCCTCCACAGGCGCTTCGGACAGCGACGCACCTGTGGAAGCCATGGAGCCGTTGCGCGTTACACCGTGTCCACCTTCAGCGAATGGTCATTCAGCATGCCGTTGATGATGGTCGCGGTATCCGCCCCCGCCGCGACCACCCCGCCCGCTCCCGCCGTCACCCCATAGTGCTGGGCCAGGTCGACCCCGGCCAGGTCGATGGTCTGGGTCGGTGCCGCGCCGGCTACCGAGCTGACCTCGATGGTCGATACCAGGCTGGCACCACTGCCGGTCACCTTGAAGTGCAGGTAGTCGTCCAGCGACGCAGCGGTGGCGTTCTCGCCCTGGAGCAGTTGCGACAGGTCGAGATGATCGGTCCCCGGGGTGAAGTCGGTGACCACGTCATGGCCGTTGTCGCCCAGTTGCCAGAGGAAGGTGTCCGCCCCCGGGCCGCCGGTCATCGTGTCGTCGCCACGCCCGCCGATCAGCACGTCGTCACCGCCGCCGCCGTTGAGGATGTCGTTGCCCAGCCCACCTTGCAGGACGTTGGCATTGCCGTCGCCGGTGAGGACGTCGTTGTAGTCGGAACCGATCAGGTTCTCGATCGACACCAGGGTATCGGTCCCTGCACCAACGGTGTTCTGCGGGCCGCTGAGGGACAGGTTCACCGTCACCCCGCTGGTGGCACTGGCGTAGCTGGCGGTGTCGATGCCGGCACCACCGTCGAGCAGGTCGTTGCCGGGTCCGCCGATCAGCAGGTCATTGCCGTTGCCGCCATACAGCGAGTCGTTGCCATCGCCTCCGACCAGCACATCGTTGCCGTCACCACCGTTGAGGGTGTCGTTGCCGCTGCCCCCCAGCAGCACATCGGCGTTGACCGTACCGGTGAGGATCGAACTGTCCTGGTAACTGATGTCCACCGCACCGGTGGCACTGCCGCCATGACCATCAGTGACGGTGTAGCTGCCGTTGTACTGCGGCGTGTGGTTGGCCGCGCCGGCGTAATCGATGGTCATGGTCAACTGGTAGTTTTCCGCGTTGTTGGCACTGCCGCCGCCGCTGCTGTTGGTCAGGTTGACCACGTGGATGCTGTAGACCCCGTCGTGGCTGGCGACGAAGGTTCCGCCGTCGGCAATGGTCTGGTAACTGCCAGTGGCATCCTTCCACTCCATCATGATGTTGCCGGCAGGCCGGTCATGATCGAGGTTCAGGCTCTCACCCTGCTTCAGGGTCACGGTGATGGTGTCTTCGTCGTTGGCATTGGCCGTGGTGACCGCGCCCAGGTAACCGCTGACGATCACCGCGGCAGTGGTGGACGACGCCGTGCCGGTGAAACTGCTGCGGGCAATGTCCTTCATCTGGTTCGCCAGCGTGTTGCTGGTTCCGTTGAACACCACCGTCGGTGTCGTGCTGCCCACGGTGAAATCGGCACCGCGAGCGCTCCAGCCGGTGTTGAAGGTGTTCGGCGAGGCATTCAGGCGATCGCTGTTGGCATCCGTGTCATTGGCCAGCAACGCCTCGACCGGCACGGTGATGCTGGACGAGAGGATATTGGTGATGACATGGTCGGCCCCCGCCACCGGCGCGCTGTTGGTGTAGACGTTGACCACCAGGCTGGCGGTGGCCAGGTCGCCGTCGTTGTCGCTGACCACATAGCCGATGTTGTCCACCTGGGTGGTGCCGTTGTCCTTGGGTGGTGTGTAGGTGTATTCGCCGGTGTCCATGTCCACCACGATCGAGCCGCCAATCGCCGTCTTCACCGTGATGCTGTTGGTCGTGGTGTCGAACATGCCGCGATCGGTCCCGCCACTGACGGCGTAGGACCCCTGGTTGGAATTGCCCTTCGGATCGTAGGTGTAGGTGGTGCCGTCGACCACCAGCGACTTGATGAAGCCGCCATCCGCGCCGAAGGTCCCGCCGGTCATCAGGCTGCCGGTGACCGGTGCGCCCTGGATGGTGCCGGAGAGCACCGCGTTGAGCTGGTTGAGGTCGGTGACCACGGTGGAGTTGGTGTCGGTGTGGGTACTGCCGTCGTAGGCCAGCGGGTTGAGGTTGCCGGCATTGACCCCGCTGCCCAGGCCGATGGCGTAGGACTTGATCCCGTTGGTGTCGAGGAAGTTGGTCCAGGTGGTTTCCCGAGTGCCGGAAATGGCGTGCCCGGATGTCGGTTCACCGTCAGACAGGAAGTAGGTAATGTTCTGCGCACCGGTAATTTTTCCTGCGGTGGCGAACGCCGCCTGTGCCGTGGTGGTCGCCGAGTCGTAGTAGGTCGAACCGCCTGCGGTCAGGCCGTTGATGATGATCTTGGCCTGTGCCACCGAGACCCAGGTGGAGGTCTGGTCGGTGGCGCCGGTGGCGAACGTGACGATCTGCACCTTCACGTCACCCATGTCGTCGTACTTGTCGAGCAAGGCGTTGATCGCCTGTTTGGACAGTTGCAGGCGGGTCAGGCCCGGCACGCCGGAATCGTCGTTCATGCTGCCCGACACGTCGACCACCAGCAGCAGGTTGGTATCCACCTGCCCCGGGCTCACCGAACGTGTCTCGCCCAAGGCCTTGGGCACGTCGTCGACGATATTGATCTGAATGGTGCTGGTGGTGAAGTTGCCGAGAGCATCCGTCGCCTTGTAGGTGAAGGACTCGGTCATCACGTTGGCACCGTCGTTGGCGCCGCCCGGCGTCTTCGGTGCCGAGGTCAGGGTGTAGGTGTAGGTGCCATTGGCAAGCAACTGGATCTGGCCGTAGGAACCGGTCGAGCTTCCGACCAGCGTGTAGGTGATGGCGCCCGAACCGCCCGACACCGATCCCACCAAGGTTCCTGTGCCGGTTTCCCCGGTATTGCTCGGATCGCTCCCGACCACGGTGCCCGCGGCCAGGTCCTGGCCATCCTTGGTCAGATCCAGGGCTTTTTCGTACACGGTGATGTCCTGATCCTGACTTGCGACCAGCGAACAGTCCTTCACATTGATCGTCAGCGTGGTGGTGCTTTCATCACCATCGGCATCACGGATGGTGTAGGTGAACACGTCCTGGGCACCGGCGGCTGCCACCGAGTTGGGGTTGGCGTGGTACACCGCATTGCCCGCGGCGTCCATGGTCAGGGTGCCGTAGGTGCCGACCACGTTGGTATTCAGCGAACCGATGGCCGACGTCGCGGTATTGCCACCCGCACGCACGCCCACCACCACGTTGCTGCCCGGATCGTCGGCACCCTTGGTGTCGTTGCCGAGCACATTGCCGCTCACCGTATCGCCCTCGATCACCGAGACCGAGTCCGGGCGCGCGGTTGGAACATCGTCGATGATGTTCACGTCAAGGCTGCCGCTGGCAGTGCTGCCGTCGGTATCCGTCGCCGTGACGGTGAAGCTTTCGGTCAGGCTGTTGATGCCGCCGCCGTTCGGATGGGTTTCGTTGTCCAGCAGGGTGTAGCTGTAGGACACCACCCCGGTGCTCGGGTTATAGCCCGTCACCGTGAGGGTGTTGCCCAATGCCGTGGTCAGGGTTTGCGGGAAGGTCGTCACCACCCCGCCGCTGACCACATTGATACCGCCGACGCTCAAGGTCTGCAGACCGTCCGGAGCGGACACGGTGAAGGTACCGCTCTGGGTCAACGCACTGGCGTTCGGCGCACTGCCATCGCTGAGGTTCTTCTCATAGACGGTCAGTTCCCCGCCTGACTTGTCGAGCCCCGTGAGGGTGACCGGGTCGTTGAGGTTCTTGATGTTCAGCACCAGGTTGGCAGTGCTGGTGTCGCCATCGGCGTCCTTCAGGGTGTAGGTGAAGGTCTCGGTCCCCGTGCCACCGCCGTGCAGGTTGTAGAAGTCCGGATCTGAAGGATTCAGGGTGTAGGTGTAGGACCCGTCCGCAGCCAGTACCAGAGTGCCGTAGGTCCCGACGAAGGTCCCGGCAGTGATCGGCCCGCTGACACGGTCGGCGCCCTGGATATCGTTGGTCAGCACGTTGCCGGTCAGCACCGTCGAGGCTTCGGTCGCCACCGAGGCATTGGTATCAGCCACTGCCGTCGGTACGTCATCGACGATGTTCACATCGAGACTGCCACTGCTAGTGGAACCATCAGTGTCGGTCGCGGTAACGGTGAAGCTCTCGGTCAGACTGTTCGCCCCACCCGCATTCGGATGGGTTTCGTTGTCCAGCAAGGTGTAGCTGTAGGACACCACCCCGGTGCTCGGGTTGTAGCCGGTGACTGTCAGGGTATTACCCAATGGCGTAGTCGCGGTTTGTGGGAAGGTCGCCGCCACACCGCCGCTGATGACATTGATGCCA
>Ga0206117_100148_pt1 | contig 113373 bp, 80 predicted proteins | sample 3A5Ametagenome_FD_177997 | JGI IMG/M metagenome (GOLD analysis project Ga0206117, IMG submission 177997) | Enriched microbial communities from leaf-cutter ant dump, University of Wisconsin, Madison, United States - 3A5A | ecosystem: Environmental > Terrestrial > Nest > Insects nest > Nest dump...
ATTTCATTTAATTTATAATCAATTGCCTTTGATTTGTCGTTAGACATCATATCAAGCCTCCGCATCCCCTCTACGTTACCTCAAACCCCGACCTTGGCTTTTGCGGCTACCACAATACAAGCCTTAGCAGCTCCTTTAATAGCAAAAGACGCAGTCGGCGACTTTTCCTCCCTTTTGGTCGCTCAAAAGGGAGTGCCAATGCCCGGCATAAGGGCAGGCAAGCCTAAAGCTTAGGCCAAAACTATTTCTCTTTTTCAAAAGAGAACTTCAGCGTAAACGTTGTCCCTTTATTTTGCTCTGTTTGACAAACCACTGTACCATTCATTAACCCTACATATCGCTTCACAATATTAAGGCCTAAACCAGTACCAGGAATGTCGCCCGTGTTATGTGCCCTAAAAAAGGGCTCAAACAAGTTCACTTTATCTACTTCCGGAATACCAATCCCATTATCCTTTACTTCTACAATCAGTTCGTTTTGTTTCAATATGGTATTAAACTGAATCATGGTATTTTCACCCGAATACTTAATGGCATTGGAAATGAGGTTAATGATACAGTTTTTTAACAGGTTATGATCTAAAAACACCTGTGCGCTAGTGCCCGTATGTTCGTACACAATCAGTTGGTTTTGTTTACTGATCAACTGCATCTCCTCTACAATCTCTTCCGCAAAGGAAATGATATCAAACCAATTGGCTCGCGGCTCCACTTTACCGGCTTCTAACTTTTCCAAGGATAGAAAATCATTAAGGATGGTGGTAAGGTTGTTAATGGCATTCTTGATTTTAGAAGTGTGCTTTTCTACATTAGCTTCATCATGCTTAGAGCTGTATTTATCAATCAGCGAAGCGGAAAGCTGGATAGAACTTAAAGGTGTTCTAAACTCGTGAGAAGCCATTGATACAAATCTTGTTTTCAGCTGATTAAGCTCTTTCTCCTTCTCAAAAAGTGCACTTACATGTTCTTTGGCAGTTTCTAGTTCGTTAATGGAACGGATAAGGTCTTGCGTACGCTCCTTGATCTTCTGTTCCAGTTCCTCAGTATAGCTCTTGATTTTGAGCTCATCCTCTTTCTGTCTGCTTAAATCGTGGATAAAACCCGTAAAGATGCGTCGGTCGGAGAACTTCACTTCACTTACGCCTAACCTGAAAGGAAACATAGAACCATCCTTACGTTGGCCCAGAACCTCTCTGCCAATGCCAATGATATGACGCTCTCCAGTATGGCGGTAGTTGGCAATGTACTGATCGTGCCTTGCCTGATCTGGTTGCGGCATCAGTATCGAAACGTTTTTTCCTATCAGCTCACTACGTTCATAGCCAAACAAGGTAAGTGCCGAAGGATTAATATGCTCAATAATCCCAAACTCGTCAATGGTAATGATCCCATCAATAGCATTCTCGATAATCGCATTTAACAACTTGGCTCTTTCCATGTATTTAATTCAAAAGGTTGTTCAAAGTTAAAATTTTAGGCAATTGGTTTTTTCGTTTTTTGGTTGGTTTGTTTTTTAGGGATTAGGGGTTAGGAGTTAGTGGCTAGTGGTTAGTTCCGAATAGTCGGGATTAGATGAGCAGTTCCCAAATTCCCCTCTTTTAGAGGGGTGCCCAACGGGCGGGGTGTTTTTCGACTAGGAATCAGGAGTTAGTAATTAGTAGCTAGGAATTAGTCAAATAGTTCATTGGGGTACTGTTGTCATCCAGAGCAAACCTGTCCCGACCGTTCGGGAGCGAAGGATCTTAAAGCGTATCGCTACATGTTTTCCTTTCTATGCCTTAGGATGCCCAATCAAGTTGAGCATGACGTACTATGAACACCACAAGCTAATCACCACCTAACTCCTAGCTCCTAGCTCCTTACTCCTAATTAAAAACCACCTTTTCCAACCTCTCTTCCGATAAACGAAGTTCCTTTAACACATTCACATTGGCCAATTCAGCAAATAAACCTTTATAATAGTTGATCCCCTTATGTAACTGATCCTTAAATCCATCCAAGTGTTTCTTCTTCTTTTCATTGATGTCCTCCCAATAGCGTTGAATTTCTGCTTGCAGGTAATCGATATACAAGTTCAGTTCATTCACAAACACATGCGGTCGTTGCACTTTTTCCAACAGGTTAATCCCTCCGTAAATGTGTTTGACCATTTCATCTAAGGAATAAACTTGATTAAAAAATGCCAAGTTAGGTCCAGGACAAATAGCCACTGCTTTGCTTTCCTTTGGTTTTAGCATATTGGTTTTAATATAGGTAGATGTGCATAAACCTTCACACAAACATACTTTCTCGGTAATGCGTTCGTAGGCTTTTTGATGAGCCTCTTTGTCCAGCTGTTGCGCATCCAACTCTTTTAATTTGAGTTTTTGGTATTTACTGGAAGCGGTACAAATGGGTTCTTTGGTAAACTCTGTATTGGTACACAAATATTTCTTGGTGCAGGGACTCCCAGGCTTTCCGGCAGCAATACGATCCAAACGCTGTTGCTCGGCACTGCTATATTTGAAATTGTTAAACAGTACCCCTAATGGCGATGAATTACTTAAATAGTAATCCTGTTGCTCCGCTTGTGCCAATTGTTGTAAGGTTTGTTCATCTACATTGGTTACCTCAGGCACCAACAAAAACGGACTGCCCCAGCCTGTTGCATCCAAGCGGTAATATTTGAGCAGGAATTCATTTTCTTGAGCCGTGCCAATGCCTCCCTGTACGGTAATGCGTTGTTTGGGCATTTGAGCAATGCTGATGTTTTTTTGCTCCATGGCTTTACGGTAAAGCGTTTCGAGTTCCAATCGCATCAACGCACGACTTTGCTTAAACTCTTCCAAAATAGGCCCCAACAAGAAACCATCGGTAGCAAAGGCATGTCCGCCACAGTTTAAACCTGATTCTATCCTAAACTCCGACACCCATAATCCCTTCTTAGCCAAAAACTTTGCTTGAATCAATGCCGAGCGATAGTCGCTAACTTTTAAGATAATGCGTTTATCAAACTCACCTTCACTATCGGGGTTAAAGCCTTCAAATTTTTCGATGTAACTATATAGCCGTGGGTTCATTCCAGCGGAAAGCACTACAGAAGCCTTTAGTTCACTTTCGGCAAAGGCCTTGAGCGCTGCCAGGGCATCGGTATTTTCATCACCCAAGTAAGTGCCATCCTTATCAAAGTTAAGCTTGTCTACTTTGGCCATAATGTTCACATCGATATTGCCTTTCCTCATACGCTGACGTAAGCGGTCTTGGAAGATTTTCTTACGTGGACCTTCAGGATAATCCATCATGAGCTCATAACCGTGCTTAGTGACCGACCCCTCTGGAAGCAGTTCAAAGTAGCGGCATATATCACTCCCTGGTACAAAGTCTTGTTGCTTAAGCGCTTCAAACTGTCCATCTACCAACTGATTGAGCAGGTTCAAATAAGCGGTAATACGCATCACACGACTATCAGTTACTTTCTTATCAATAGGATGATAAGGGATTTGGTTCAATTGCGAATGGTATTTACGCATGCGTTCGGTCAGTTCATCATCAACAATAGAAACTACCGATGAAATTCCATAACGAGCCACTTTTAAAGGAGTATCGATGGAAAAGCCTAAGCCTAAAACAGGAATATGAAATTGATGGGGCATATAAAATGAGGTTGTACTTTTGCGTCAAAATTATTGACACTGCTCACCTTTTTGCCGTTTGCAGGTCACATTAAAAAGTGATTTAAATCATAATTTAGGAGTTAGGAACCGGGAGTTAGGAGTTAGGAACTAGTGGCTAGTGGTTAGTTAATTTGCTAATTGGATAATTAGTTAATGAGCTAATTCTGTTCCTACATCGTCATCCTCTCATATGCGGGGATTTTAAAGCGCATTGTTATAAATTTTCCTGTCTATTGCATTAAGATGCCCAATCGAGTTGAGCATGACGCACTGGCAAGTGTCATTGCTAATTAAACACCCAATCTTTGCTCCTAGCTCCTAGTTCCTAACTCCTACCCCCTATTATCAATTCTATGTTAAGCCCAACTGTTAACATTAACAAAATGATAATATACACTTAACCTACTAATGCCCTAGTTTTGCAGAAAAGCCCATTCCATGAAGAAAGACAAACAAAAAGCCCAAGTTAAAGCCGATCGTAAAAAAGCAGAAAAAGTAATTAAAGCCACGCTAATTACCGAGCTCACTACCTTAGCCAGCAAATTCGCTGACCCTTCAAAGAAACTAAAGAAACTGATTGAGAAATCAGCATCGGCATTTGCCAAGGAAATCAATAAAAACATTAAGCCTGTAGAAAAAGTAGCTGCTGAGCAACCAGTAGAAACTACCGAAACTGCAGCAACTGCCAAAGTAAGCAAACCACGTGCTACCAAGAAAACAGAAAAGGAAGCGACAAAATAGTTGTATTAATTTATTGCACATAAATAGCTGTAGCGGTGTTATTTGCATCATTACGGCTATTTTCTTTTATAAGTATTTTGCCTAAAAATTGAAATTCTATTTCATTTAGCAAATAATTAATTGCAACTTTGTTTCAGTAATGAAAAAAAGAACAACATATCGTAAAAGAGCAGCAAATCAGTTTGCGGCATTTTTGTTAACGATATTATTCTTGGCCATTCCATTGGTGCAAACCCTACACTCGCACCACAACAATAACTTTTTCAGTAAAAACAATACAGAGAAATCAATTACTGATGCTAGTGAGAAATGTCTTATTTGTGAGTACACCGCCGAAATAAAAGGTAAGCAAATACTCATGAGCTATCCTCCAGTATTGGATATCCCTACGCAAGTATGTGCAACGCTTAACAGTTTCGTATATACCCGAATTTATAAGTTCACCTTACAGAACTTTTCCAACAAAGGCCCTCCTAGCCTTTTAGTTTAATTTCCCTTTTTAAGGCAAGTCCTACAGGAATGCTTTGCCTGTAATCCATTTATTTTTTACCTGAAAATGCCTTAGGCACTTTCTCCAACCTATTTCTTGTTTTTGGTGATCTGTTGCACTGCAATAGGCAAAACGTGGTTGTTTTGTACTAGCCTTGCTACATCGTCAAATGCTAAGACCAATTGTTTCTGATGAAAAAATGGTACGCATTATTTTTTAGCTGCTTTTTAGCGAGCTATGTTTTGGCGCAAACTACTGAAGTGTCTGTATATGTAAATACAGCAACACAAACTGCAGTTAAAGGTGCTAAGGTATCTTTAAACCAATTTACGGTAATTACGGATGCTACTGGAACCGTAGTACTCAAAGACATCCCTTTGGGAAATTATGTTTTAACAGTACAGGCCATGGGCTATGCCGATTATGAAAAGCATGTACAGCTTACGGCTACTGCCAATAAGCATATCCATGTAAAGCTTAAGCCAGAAGTCACTGCGCTTAAAACGGTAGAGATCAACAGCAATGCCCAAAACATCAGAAAAAGCAGTGAAGCCAGAAGCATAGAGGTAGTAGACCAACATTTTGTGCAACAACATTTAGGTGGCAGTTTAATGCAAACCTTAGATAGGCTACCTGGAATCAGCAACATTGGTATTGGCTCAGGCCAATCTAAGCCTCTTATCCGTGGCTTGGGCTTTAACCGAGTAGTGGTGGTAGACAAAGGTATTAAGCACGAAGGACAGCAATGGGGTGCCGATCACGGTTTGGAAATTGATCAATTTGCTGCTGGTGAAATTGAAATCATCAAAGGGCCTTCCTCCTTTTTATACGGCGCTGATGCTATTGGAGGGGCCATTAACCTCAAACCTGTTAACATTCCCATGGGCCAAGGCTTGGGAGGCAGTATTAATTTGATTGGCAAATCTAATAATGATCATTACGGCACTTCCATCAATCTTTTTGGCAGCAATAAAAAGTGGTTTTTCGATAGCAGGGTAACCTACCAGAGCTATGCCGATTACCGCGTACCTACCGATACGGTTTATGTGTACGACTTTGCCGTTGGCTTGCATAAAAATAGATTACGCAATACTGCTGGCAGAGAAACAGGACTGCATTTTAATACTGGATATGTAGGTGAGCATTTTAAAACTTCCCTACATGCCAGCAACAGTTATGCTAAAAGCGGCTTTTTTGCCAATGCGCATGGTTTAGAGCCTCGCAGGGTTGATCAAGCCCTACATGACCGCTCTAGCCGAGATTTGCTTTCGCCCTACCAGCGGGTAAATCACTTTAAGTTGATTAGCCACACTGAAATTAATCACCCAGATAGTAAAACAGAGATAGAACTGGGTTTTCAGCGAAACTTTAGGCAGGAGTTTAACCACTATGTTAATCATGGTTACATGCCACCTGTTTACCCTGCCGATATGACCATTCCACAACACCTAGAACGGGAATACGACAAGTTTATTTATTCGGGCAATTTGAGGCACAGTTTCATGTTAAATCAGCATCAACTGCAAATAGGTTTAAATGCAGATCATCAGGACAATAGCATTAATGGCTGGAGTTTTTTAATTCCCGGCTTCCAACAATTCAATACTGGCTTGTTTGTGTATGATAAATACGTAGTGAACCATCAGCTTATTTTACATGGAGCCTTACGCTACGATTACGGACATATCCAATTTGAAAGATATGATGATTGGTTCACCTCTGAGCGGAAAGAAGGAAACACTACGACCATTGAGCGTTTAACGCGTGCCGCTAGTTTTAGCAGAGATTTTAACAGCTTTGTTTGGTCGGCGGGAATGAACTATAACCCAGGTAAATTGGGTTTTAAAGTGAATATTGGTAAAAGTTTCAGAATGCCTATTGCCAAAGAACTGGCAGCAAATGGCGTAAACTACCATTATTTCAGCTACGAAAAGGGAAATGCCAACCTCAATGCTGAGGTAGCCTATCAGGCTGATTTGGGCATTAGCTATACCGAAAAGAAATGGGGAGTAAGCTTTAGTCCGTTTTACAACTATTTCCCCAACTACATTTACCTTAACCCTACTCCTTATCACGATTATTATTACGGCGCAGGCAACCAGGTATTTGAGTATACTCAAAGTAGGGTAATGCGCTACGGTGCAGAGCTCAAGGCCAATTACCAGTGGCTTCCGAGTTTAAGCACCGAGTTTTTGGGCGAATACTTGTACAGTGAGCAACTATCGGGAAACAAAAAGGGATTTACCTTGCCCTTCTCGCCTGCTCCTTCAGCACTGATCAACGTCACTTGGTCGCCGAAAATATCAGATCAACTGCGCAACAGCTATCTATCGGTAGATTACCGTCTTACCGCTTCACAAAACAACATTGTACCACCAGAAAAGAAAACACCTGGTTATCAGGTTGTAAATGTGCAAATGGGCACCACCTTAAGTTTTAGCAAGCAGGTATTTGAACTAAGTGTACAGGCCCAAAACCTGCTCAATGCCAAATACCTTAATCATACCAGTTTTTACCGCTTAATTGAATTGCCCGAAGCCAGTCGTAACATCATTCTATCTCTCAAAATGCCTTTTAAAATCAATTAAATAAATCACTAACAAACCCTTACAATGAAAACAAAACATATGCTGGTAGCCTTCCTAGTCTTAACAGGCACCTTTACCGCATGTAAAAAAGACAAAGCCGAACCTGAACCAGCCAAGCCTAGCATTCAAAACGTTGAAATTGGTTATGCCAATAACAAACGCGCTATAAGAGGCCGCGATTTCCACCTCAATGCTGATGTACTGGCAGGTAGTAAGATTACCTCTGTGATGGTTAAGATTTTACAGAAAGCGGGCCAAACCTACACCGCCAACTGGAAATTAGAAATCACCTGGGATGAGTTTAAGGGGGTAAAAAACACCAATGTACATAAGCACTTTACCATTCCGGCCGAAGCTCCAGAAGGCACCTACGATTTTCTTTTTATTGTAAACGACGAAAATGGTAGCAAGCTGGAACTAAAGGATGATTTTGTAATCATAGATGCAGCCAACATGCCTGTAGACCCTATTGTAGATCGTGATATCTTCTCGAGAAATGGCACCATGATCTACTACATGAATACCTATGTAGAAAACCCATTGGTGTTTAAAAAGAATGATGAGTTTACCGCTCGTACGCAAATCAAGCAAATTCAGGGAGATGGGATCCTATACACGGTACTCATTAACAGAAAGCTGAATTATTTCCCAGAAACGGTTAGTCAATTAGATCCTAAAAAAGGCATCATCATTTCTAAAGTGGAACATAAAGGCCTAGGCCCAGCTTCCAGTATTTCTACCATTAAAAACGTAAACGGCGTTTGGGGCGGCGACTCCATCTTTATCGGAACGCAAAATGATGGTATTGGCAATGCCATTTCTGGCGAAAAAGCATGGGCTTCAGGTCAGTACAATTTAGTGATCCTTTACCACAATTCTACCTATAACGTTAGTACGCATAAATCTATTCCCATCACCATTAATTACGAATAACAAATCATATTCATTAACCATTTAATATCAAATCTTAATCAAATGAAAACAAACAAATTTCTACTTCTGGCCCTACTTTTTGTCACGGTGTTAAACGCTTGTAAAAAAGACAACGATGAGGTGATTAAACAAGCTCCTAAAATTACGGCACTTGAGATAGGCAGCAACAACAACAAAACCGCCTACCCAGGCAACGATTTGCATGTAGAAGCAACTATTGAAGCACAGGGCAACATTGCTGATGTAAAACTAGAAATTAACCCAGTAAGTGGCACAGGTTGGAAACTAAGCACCACCTATACCGATGGATTTAAAGGCTTAAAAAATGCGGAGTTCCACAAACATATCGATGTACCAGCTACTGCTACAGTGGGCAACTACAAAGTAGTACTCACCGTAACCGACCAAGCGGGTAAAATCACTAAAGTAGAATCAGACTTAAAAGTGGTGGTTGACCCTACACTACCTTCGGTGGCAAACTTAGCAGTAGAATATGAAGGCAACGACGAAATTCATTTAGATGCTACTGTAAATGCTCCCGGTAAAATAGCTAAAGTAGTAGTTGAAGTACATGGAGGTACTTATAACAAAGAGTTTGAGTTTACTGATGCCGCTATGGTTGGACAAACCACTTACAAGTTCCACAAACACGTTCACATTACCGGAGCACCAAACGGCCATTACCATCTCCATGTAAAGGTAATTGACCAAGCAGGTAAATCAATTGAGGTAGAAGACCATTTTGATAAAAAGTAAGGCAGTTTTCAGTTGACAGTTTTCAGTTTTCAGTTTTCAGTTTACAGTTTACAGTTGGCGGTTTACAGTTTATCTAGCACTAACCAGTTCCCTCTCCTTTTTAAGGAGGACTTGTTCCGGTGCTTCGGAAGGGTTAGGGAGAGGTTCTACCCTATCTGCCCTTTGGGCATCTCTCCCTAAAAGGGAGAGAAAAGTGCTTTGGAATGGTTTGTACAATCTCCTACTAGAACGTCATACCCAACTTGATTGGGTATCCTAAAGCAATAGAAAGGAAAAGATATAGCGGTACGCTTTAAAATCCCCGCATATGTGAAGATGACGATGTACCTTTTTGTCATTCCGAGGGAAGCGCAGCGACGAGGAATCTTTAATGAATTATCAACAGAATAACCCTTTTACCTAGATCCTTCGCTACGCTCTGGATGACAAAGTAGGAGCAGAATGACAAAGTAGTGGAGATGACGTTGTAGGAACGGAATAAACTAATGAACAAGTGAACCAATGAACTAATAAGGAACACCCCGCCCGTTGGGCATCCCTCTAAAAGAGGAGAATTTTGGAAACTACTTATCTAATCCCGACTATTCGGGACTAATTACTAACCACTAGTACCTAAAATAAAATGAACAAATTAAAAATCACCGGCCTTGGCATATTACTCCTTCTGGGTATTGCAAGTGGCTGTAAAAAAGACAAAGAAGAGGTAGATACCATATATCCTACCATTTCCCTAGAAGCTGCTAATGCTTTCCCGAAACAATGTAGTATCCTTAAAAGAGGCGAAAAATTCATCTTTAGGGCTGATCTGTCGGATAATGTTGCCTTGGGTTCTGTAAGCGTAGACATTCACCATAATTTTGACCAGCATAGCCACAGTACCGAAGTAGCGGCCTGTAACATGGATGCTAAAAAGACTCCCATTAACCCGCTATTATACATTAAGGACTTCCCAATTCCAAGCGGACAAAAGAGCTACCAAATTGCTCAGGAAATAGAAGTGCCAGCTAATGTAGATCCGGGCGACTATCATTTCCTAATCAGGCTAACTGACCAATCAGGTTGGCAAACCATTAAAGGTTTAAGTATTAAAATACAATAACATACCCCATGAAATCAATTAAGGCATTGTTTATCATCCTATCGGTTACCTTTATGAGCAGTGGGTGTAAAAAAGACCATCACCATGAGGAGGCTACCTCAGAGAAACCATTTGTGATTACCGAACATTACATTGCAGGAACACTTACACAAAAAACGGGCAGCAAGTACACCAGTGTATTCTTCGTTCAATTACTAAATGATAACAAGGCTACTTTTATCAACTCTTCTACTACAAACTTATCTGGAACCTATACCCTTACCGACACCGAATTGGTTTTTGAGGTTACAGGAGGAAATGCCCGCATCGCCAAGTTCACCTTAGATAAGGATAAAAAAGTAACTAGTGCCTATTATAAAGCTTTAACTACTGAATATGAAGCGACAGGCGAATTGCTTCCCCTAAAAGAAACCAATGAACTGGTAGGAAAAACCTTTAAAGGTGACGAGTATAAAATGGGCGAAGTAAGCAACAGAACTGGTTTAAGCTATAGCTTCGGGGCTAACGCCTATGGTTCAGGAACTGATATTGCCACTATTGACAAAACAACCAATAACTATACGCTTATTGGAGGTAATGGATTTAAATATGTAAATGGTAGCAATGTAGAACTGGGCTATGTTTCCAATAAAAAGCTGACTGTTTTAAGACTAAGTGGCCTGTATTATTATGGCAAGTACAATCAACAGTAAATAAAGATCGTTCGTTTAGGTTAGTTGCAATGGCCCCAGTGGATTCTGGGGCTTTGCACTTTTTCTATTCAAAAAAACCTCGTAGGTTTCTAAAACCTACGAGGTTCAATCAGTCTATACTTCAATTACTTGTTCTTTTGACGGTGAAGTATCCATAGACTTACGAAGTTTTAAAACGGCGAAGCCCTCAACTTTACCATTGAAAACAATGATAAACTAAAGTTAAACTTCGTAAGTCTTAATATTTGTCCAAAAACCTCGCAGGTTTTCAAAACCTGCGAGGTTTAACTACTTACCTGCTTGTAACAATCTACTACTGTCCTGATCCAAAAACAATACTGCCTTAGCATGTCTTCTTAATATCGTAGCAGGGTTTTCGGTACTTATTTCACTATTTAGCGTACGAGCTACCGCCTGAGCTTTTGTTGGACCAGGCACCACACAATTGATATAACCAGCACTCAACAAGGCTGGAATGGTTAAGGTGAGCGCTTGTTTAGGCACTTCATTTAAAGCAGCAAAACAACCATCATTTACTTGCTGCTGCCTACAAACTTCATCCAAAACAACCACTTTTACCATTTTAGGGTCTTCAAAATCAGCTACTGGTGGGTCGTTAAAAGCCAAATGTCCGTTTTCACCAATTCCCATACATACTACATCTACAGGATACTTGAGCAATAAAGAAGCATATCGAGCACATTCAGCCGCTATATCTTCCGCATTGCCATTTAAATAATTTACCGACTTGAAGTTAAACTGACTAAACAAACGTTCTTTCAGGAAATTCCCAAAACCCTGTGGGGCATCGGTAGCTAGACCAATATATTCGTCCATATGAAAAGCGTTGATGCGTTGCCAATCTAGGTTTTCGTAACGCAAAGCTTCCAGAAATTCATTCTGAGAAGGTGCAGCAGCAAAAACTACATTGATCTCTGCCTTGTTTTTTAATAGTGCATCTGCCTCTTTGGCAAATTTTTCGGCAGCAGCAATTCCCATGCTTTTGCGGTCTTCGTAAATTCTTACATCTAATTTGGTTTCGGTAACAATAGTCATGTTTATAGAATACGGTTTGGTAATAAGAATAAGTTTCCCTATCCCCTTTTAGGTTAATTGAATACAAATTTAATACTTTTCGTGTACGTTAACGAAAAATATTTATACATTTGGATAAACACAACCTAAAACCAATAAACCTAGCACTAAAACAATGACAAAGACCATCTCTCCACGGTATCTTTCCTTAGATGTTTTGAGGGGACTTACCGTAGCCCTCATGATTGTAGTAAACACCCCAGGAAGTTGGGGCGCCATTTATGCTCCCTTTAAACATGCCGAATGGCACGGCTTTACCCTAACGGATTTGGTATTTCCTACTTTCCTATTCGTAGTAGGTAATGCCTTAAGCTTCAGTTTAAAGAAACTGGATGAGCTTTCAACCGCTGACTTTTTTAAAAAAGTAGCCAAACGTACCTTTCTTATCTTTTTAATTGGAGTACTCCTTAACCTGTTTCCTTTCTTCTCCATTACCGATACGGGTGTAGTATTCAAAAACCCTTTGGATGTACGGATATTTGGGGTATTACAACGTATTGCACTTTGTTATTTCTTTGGCAGCATGATTATCTATTACTTTAGGAAAACCAATACCCTAATTGCCATTAGTGCTATTATCTTGCTCTCCTATTGGCCTATGCTATATTACTTTGGCGAAACTGGCAATCCTTACGGCCTTGAGAGGAATGCCGTTAAGACCTTAGATCTATGGCTATTCAACGCCAAAAGTCTGTACCAAGGATTTGGTGTACCTTTTGAACCAGAAGGCGTGCTTAGCACTTGGCCATCTATTGTAAACGTACTTATTGGTTACCTCACTGGACGCTATCTACAAAAACAGGGTAATAATACTACTGCAGTGTACAGACTTGGCTTAATTGGCATTGCCTTTCTATTGCTGGGCTTAGCTTGGGATGCCAGCTTCCCCATCAACAAACCACTTTGGACCAGTTCTTATGTGCTTTTCTCACTAGGTTGGGATTTAGTAATCATTGCATTGCTCATTGCGGTTATCGACGTATTTAATTTCAAAAAATGGACTTACTTCTTTGAGGTATTTGGGAAAAATGCACTCTTCATTTATATCCTCGCTTGGGTAATTATGAAAATATTTCACCTGATCACCGTTGATGGAAAGTCTATCTCTTCCATATTTTATAAAAATGTACTAAATAGCTGGCTGGCAGATAAAAATGCCTCGCTAATTTTCGCCATCCTTTACATGTTATTGTTATGGGTAATTGGTACTTTTATGGACAAGAAGAAAATCTATGTAAAGGTTTAATAAATTAACACTTAACCAAATATGATCAATTACATGAAACAAAACCTATGGAGTACCTTATGTTTGTTAATGGTGACTGTTTACGCTCATGCACAAAAAACAGTTCCTTTACCCAGCGTTAATTTAACTTGGAAAGTATTACAACATGGTTATAACAATACTGCCGAAACGCTGTCTGAACTAGTCATTGCCAATCCTTCTACCAAAAGCTTCCCTGCAAAAGGTTGGGCTATTTATTTCAATGCTGGAAATCCCCGCAATGCAAAACATGACACCTTATTATTGAAGTTGGAGCACATCAATGGTGATTTATTTAGAATTACACCTCGAAAAGATTTCAAAGGCATTGCGGCTAATAAGTCGGTAAGCATGCAAATCGTATCTAGAAGCCTTAAAAACATCACTGATTTCTCTGAAGGATTTTATATTGTTTATGATCAATATCCATCTCAACCCATTAGCTTAAAAACAACAGATGTGTCGCTCATAGACGACAGTAAGCAACAAAAAGAAATCGCAAAGCAAATTTTTGAGCAAAATAAACTCATAAGCCCCCTTCAAACAAAGGATATCCCTCCTATTTTACCTAGTCCGGTAAGTTATGAAAGGCTAAATGGTAGTTTTCAATTGAACGGAGCCACCAAGATCATTGCTGCTGCAAAATTTCAAAAAGAAGCACAACTATTGAGTGCAGAACTAGGTAAGGTAATGACCATTGCGCCTACTTTGGCTAGTGCTGGAACGCAAAATGTTATTTCGATACAAGAGAAAGCCATTAACAACGCAGAGGGTTATGAACTAACGATCAGTCCCTCGCATATTAACATCTATGCTTCAAATCCAGCTGGTGCTTTTTATGCCATACAGAGCTTAAAAAACTTATTGCCTACGCAGGTATGGAGAACCAAACAGCCAAGCATTACATTAGCGGCTTTACATATTAAAGATGAGCCGCGGTTTCAGCACCGTGCCTTTATGATGGATATTGCCCGTAATTTCCAACCCAAAGCGCAAATACTTAAAGTTTTAGATGTGCTTTCCCTATACAAAATCAACGTTTTCCATTTACATTTTAACGACGATGAAGGTTGGAGAATTGAAATTGAAGGTCTGCCTGAATTAACCGAAGTTGGTGGCCGACGTGGCCATACCTTAACGGAAGAGGCACATTTGTTTCCTTCATATGGTTCGGGTCCTAGCGTGAGCAATCGTTCAGGGAGCGGTCATTTGAGCAAAGCTGATTTTATAGAGATATTGAAATATGCCACTGCACGACATATCAAGGTTATTCCAGAATATGAAACTCCTGGGCATGCCCGTGCCGCCATTAAGGCTATGGATGCACGTTACCATCGCTTAATGAAAGCTGGCAAACCTACAGAAGCTAAGCAGTATTTATTAAGGGATTTAGAGGATCAGTCAGTATATAGATCTGTGCAAGGTTTTAGTGATAATGTGATTAACCCAGCGGTATCTTCGGTATACACTTTCATGGGGAAAATCATTGATGAAACCATTGCCATGTACGCTGCTGCGGGCGCTCCTTTGCATACTATCCATTTTGGTGGTGATGAGGTACCAAATGGCGTTTGGGAAAAATCTCCAGCGGTAAAAGCTTTATTAGAAAAAGATAAAAGCATTGAAAATGTTGATGAACTATGGCACTATTACTTTAAAAATGTAAATGCGTTGTTAAAAGCCAAGAACCTTTACCTATCGGGATGGGAAGAAATTGGTTTAAAGAAACAATTGGTGAATGGCAGAAAGCAAATGGTGCTGGACACTCGTTTCACTAACGAAAACTTCCATACCGATGTGTGGAACAACCTAAAAGGCAATGAAGATTTAGCCTATAAGCTGGCAAATGCAGGTTATAAAGTGGTACTTACCAATGTGACCAATATGTACCTAGATTTAGCTTACAGCAAAGACTATAACGAAATTGGACAGTATTGGGGCGGCTATGTGGATGTAAATAAGCCGTTTAACTTGATCCCTTTTGATTATTACAAGAACCAAACCGAAGATCAATATGGCAATCCACTGCCTAAAGGTTATTACAACGGCATGGACAAATTGAATGAAAGTGCTAAGGCAAACATTGTAGGGCTACAAGCGCCATTATGGGCCGAGGTATTGCATAACGAAGAACGTTTTGAGTATTTGTTTCTACCAAAGATCATGGGCTTGGCGGAACGCAGCTGGGCAGCTAACCCTACTTGGGCTACGGAGAATAATGCCGAAACCAGTAAATCTCTGTATCAAAAAGATTGGTCGAGCTTTGTGCATAGAATTGGTAAAACCGAATTACCTAAATTAAACCACTATGCGGGAGGTTTTGCCTATAGGATTCCAACCGCAGGCTATGTAGTTACAGCTAACAAAGTAACGGCCAATGTACTTTACCCAGATTTGGTTATTCGATATACCACTGACGGTTCTACTCCAACGGTTAAAAGCGCTAAATACTCGTCTGAAATACCTTATCAAAACAACATTAAACTGAGGGTATTTAACAATGAAGGAAGAGGCGGAAGAACCGTAAAGGTGATCAAGTAAATAGTGTTTCGTTTACCTCAAAAGCTCCTAATCGTTTTGGTTAGGAGCTTTTTTTTGTAATGTCTCAACATAGTCCGTCATCTCGATCCCGAAGTTTCGGGATCGAGATCTTTGAATGTGTTTTAAAATTTAGGATGGACATAGCCCAAAGATCTCTCCATTGCGCTGCGCTCCAGTCGAGATGACGGAATAGGAACGGAACTAGCTAATTTCTAATGAACGAGTGAACCAATGAACTAAAAAACACCCCGCCCGTTGGGCACCCCTCTAAAAGAGGGGAATTTTGGGAACTACCTATCTAAACACTAATTACTAACCATTGAAACACCCGGTCCTTATTCCTTGCTCCTTACTCCAAATACTAATTCCTAGTCCCTAAAATCCAACTCCCCAAAAAAATCTTTCCTATGAAAATCAGGCTGTTCCGCTTCAATCATATTCCAAGTGAGGAAATGTGGCTGAGGCAAACCATCACCGCATTTATAGAAATTGCCTTTGGCCTGTAGGCGATGAAAAGAATCAATCTGATGCTTAATGAAAATCTCTTTAGGAATCACCAACATGATTTCCCAATCAAACCCTTCATTGCTATTGATCGTACTGTTGGCATTAATTTTAGAAGAAAAACTCAATTGCTTAATCACTTCTACTGGCAATAGTTCCCTATCCAACCTGTCGTTTCCGTACCCAATTTTGGTAAATCCCAAACAATTAAATTCAAGGTTATAGTAACCCTCATCATCAAAAGCAATGAAAAGTTCCACACAACTGTCATTGTGAATGTTACCGTTGGTTCCCTCATTGGCACTTAGGTATTTCTCCGAAATAACATATTTCAATAGTATTGCATCGCCGTTATGCGCCATTAAAAACTCGGCCTGAGCATCAGCTTGGTAAGCTGGCCATGGATTACAATCAATCGCAACGGCTTGCAAGCTATCCATTAACTGATTTAGTTTGTCTATTTCCTTAAGGTTATGGGTATCTAAAAACGGAATCTCTAATCTTCTCACACTTATTTCTTTTTGGTATCGGCTTAAAATTTTACTTCATCTTTGGTATACACCAAGTTTCCTTTCACAATGGTGGCTGCAATGTTAATGTCTTCGTCAAAAATGACCACATCAGCATCCTTACCTTTAACCAGTTCTCCTTTTCTGTCGGCAATGTTTAAGATTTTGGCTGGAGTGGTACTCGCCATTTTTACCGCATCTACTAAAGGGACTTCTGCTAAGGCAATCATATTTCGCACTAGCCTATCCGCAGTGGCTACGCTGCCTGCAAAGGCCGTACGATCTGGCAATTTGGCTACACCATCTTCAATAATCACCTCCAACCCATCTTTCAAGCTCCCCAATACACTTTTGCCTTCAGGCATTCCTGCCCCTCTCATCGCGTCGGTAATTAAAGCAGTATGCTCGGTTCCTTTAATTTTGTAAATCAGTTTAAGTAAAGGTGCAGGTAGGTGGATGCCGTCTACAATAATTTCAACGGTCATGTCATCCAACAGATAGGCACTTTCTATAGCACCCGCATAACGAAATGCATTTCTACGTGATACCCCCGACATGCAAGAATAGAAATGCGTAGCATGGGTAAAACCAACTTCATAGGCCTTTACTACTTCCTCATAAATAGCATCCGTATGGGCAATAGCGGCTAAAATACCATGCTGCCTTAAAAACCGACCGAAGTCCAAGGTTCCTGGCAATTCGGGTGCTGCACTCCACCTTTTGATATGCTTTGAAGCCGCCAACACTTCCTGGTACTCTTTAGGATCGGGATTACGGATGTATCTTGGGTCTTGTGCACCCTTTTGCGACATCGCAAAATAAGGTCCTTCAATGTGTATACCTACAAAATCTGCTCCTGAATTATTAATAGCATCTGCCTTTTCATAAATATCCAAGGTTGTCAATAAATCTTCCTTTTCACAGCTTAATGTGGTAGGCATTAATGCGGTAGTACCATATTTAGCATGCGTTTGGGCAATATTTAGAAAAGCTTCGATCGTATTATCCATAAAATCGTGGCCACCACCACCATGCACATGCATATCTATAAAACCAGGGGCTACATATTTCCCTTTGGCATCTATTTCCAAGGCACCTTCCACCAGTATGTTTTGGTTGCCCACTTCAGCAATCTTTCCATTGGAAATTATCAAAATACCCTCTTTTAGCACTCCTGCTGGGGTGATGATTTGGGCATTAAATATTTTAATCAAATTACTCATGGGGGATTATTTTTTGTTGGTCCAGCTTTTTAACCTGTGACCATAGAAAGCGTAAAAAATCAAGTAAGTATAACAAGGAATCAGCACCCAATAGGCTTCTCTTAAACTATGCTGATCTGCCCAATAACCGTAAAGCAAAGGCATAATAGCATTGCCACAAAGGCCCATAATCAATAATGAAGCACCTGTTTTGATGAAACGGCCAAGGTTATCCAAAGCCAATGGCCAAACTCCCGCCCATATCATGGAATTAGCAAAACCTAACAACACAATAAACCAAACGGAGATATCGGTCTGGTGACCAAACAATGTCATTCTTCCTGAAAACAACAGGATACAGCAGCTTAACGTTAAACCTAACAACGTACAAATCTTTAAAGCATTTAACTGTGACAATACTTTTGGAATAAACGTAATGCCTAACAAATAGCCAATGATAGTGGCTGTTAGGGTGTAAGATGGAAAAGATTTGGCTTCCATAAAATCCATCCCATGATGGGTAGCATAATTCACAATACTATCTACCGCAATTACCTGTGAGCCCACATGGAAAAAAATAGCAACAGCTCCCAGTACCAAGTATGGAAAGTCCAAAATACTGTTCTTACCCTCATTGGCAGAGGAAACTTCATCCGTTTCGGTTTCTGTATCAATTTCTGGCAAAGGCGAAAACCTCACAAAAAGCCCCAAAAGCAATAGTAGTGCTGCTACTGCGCCATAAGGCACCACTACCCTTTGAATCAGTTCATCTAGTGCATTGGCCTTTTCTATGCCCTGCATTTTCTCAATTTGTTTAAACAACGCACTATCCGTTGGACGCAATATCACTGCCGAGAACAGCAATGGAGCAATAATGCCTGCCATTTTATTGCAAATACCCATAATGCTAAAACGCTGCGCTGCGCTTTCTTTAGGGCCGAGAATAGTAATATACGGATTGGCTGCGGTCTGTAAAACGGCCAAGCCGATACCCAGCGTAAACAAACCTGTTAAGAATATGCCGTAAGTACGCGTTAAACCAGCGGGGATAAATAACAATGCCCCTATGCACATGGCCCAAAAACCATACATCATCCCTCGTTTAAAACCTACCCTTTTCAATAAATATCCCGCAGGTAGCGACATCACCAAATAGGCGATATAAAAAGCAAATGCCACTAAATAAGATTGGAAATGGTTGAGCTCGCAGGCAATTTTGAAAAACGGAATGAGAATAGCATTGATCCAAGTCACAAAACCAAATATGAAGAACAGCAATCCTATTAAAGAAATAGAAATGATGGTATCCTTCTTACTGAGTGATGAAACTGCTACGGTATGGTTCTGTATCGGCATTTTATTGTTTGTTATTAAGTTTGATGTGGTTTAATCTGGCAAGTAAATCGTAATATCTGAAGTTCCTAAGTCTTGCCTCTTCCGCTATTTCCTTGGTAGAAAGTATGTTTTTGTTCAATGAAGTAAACTTTTGGTCTACCTCTAAAACATTTAAAGCTTCCAGTTTTTTTAATAAATTATTTGCCGAAGCAGGAACGAAAGCAGCTTGGTTCATGGCCACTTCCACTTCCATGCTTACCAAGTAATTGTAACGTATGTTGGCCATGAGTAAATAATGACTGAACTCCGTTTGGTTTTTGGCAACTTTAATGGTTTTCAAGGTATTTAAGGTAAATAAAGCACTATCTACTAATTGCTTAACCGTAAATCCAGCTTTACTCACTTGACCTTGGCTAACTTCGTAAGGAGCTAACTTTAAAGCCGTCCAAAATTGAGCTGCTTGAGCTTTGTTTAGTCCATACTTTTCCTTGGCGTAACTTTCCACAAACTCATTGGCATTAAGGGCTTGCTGCATATTTACCGCTTTAAAAAATCCGTTGATCAGCATATTGAAGCCTGATATGGGATAAACTCTTCTAATGGCATGCAAGTCAATATAATCACTGTGCGACTCGGCTATGGGCGAGTAAATACCCGAAGTAGACCATGAAGTCATGATCATGCCTTTATAGCCAAGCTCACGAGCCTGCGGAATAAAAGTTTTGATATTATTGAAGTGCTTGGCCCAGTCTGTTAAAAAGTAATTATCGGGATGGCTTCTGATGGCTGGTGAGCCCCAAATTTCAAAACCGCTTTGCATTAGCTTTTTATGGTCGCCAAAACGATCCAAATCCCAACCATAGTTCCAATCAATGAAAATGGTTTCTTTAGGCAATGATTTTAGAGCATCAGGATATTTTAAGGCTATATCTGCCCAAACCACAGGCTTTTTGCCAAGACTTACCACCAATTCGCAAAGCATTTTGATGTAATCACCATACAACCTACCCATCCCTAGTGAATCGGCCTTACGCTTTGATTCTGGCGACCTTCCCAGCAAATAGGTTTCATCTCCACCGATATGGAAATAAGAAGATTTGTGTGTACTGATCAAATCCTTGTACAAATCTGAGAACAAAGCTTTACAGGCTTCTTCCTTGATAGGATTTACCTGTGAGTAGTCCTTTTGGTCTTCACGTAGGTTTTTATAGCGATAATTTTTAAGGATATATTCTACGTGTCCAAAGCTTTGTTGCAAGGGAATCACATCGATTTTCAAGGAATCGCAATAAGCAATAAACGATTTCACCTCGGCCCTGCTATAAGCATACTTATTAGCTATAACGGCATGTTTTTCAAATGGATAAGTACCTTCCCACTCCATTACCAAGGTATTGATGCCATTTTTGCTCAAATTAAGCACAAATTCCTTCAGAGCTGGCAGCTTCATTACCTGTATTCTCAAATCAAGGTGAAAACCTTTAATGGGAAAATCCTTATCATTGGCAAAAGCCGTTCGGGCGCTAAAAGTCAATAGCGATAATAATATGCTTAGGCTTACTACTAGCTGGTATATTTTTACTTTATTCAAAACTATTTATCTTTTTGAAAATTAAATAATTGTCACTAATCATTTTGAGCGTTGTTAATTAGATGACGGGTTAAGGTATCAATCACTAAAAACAGCATAATGCGGTCTTAGGTATGCATCCCCCGATTGCGCTAAGACCTTTTCATTATACTGATATCTTTATTTATGGTTTTATAAATTTAGTTACTCCATTGTTCTGATTTTCTGATAATTTCACTACGTATAATCCTTTGGGTACGTCACTAACATCTACAGTGGGTTGATTAGCTCCTTTTTGCAAACTGATTTTTTTAACGATTAGTTGCTTTCCGCTTAAATCAGTTACGATTAAATTACCTGTGGTATTTGCAGAAGCTTGATAAGCTAACATTAATTGCTGGTTAGCATTTACAAAGGCGTCTAACTTGTTTCTTTCCAAGTCGTATTTTACCAGTACAGGGCCAAATTCTTCACTGTCTCCATTTAAATCTACCTGCTTTAGTTTATAATAGTTATCTCCACGTAAAGGTGCTTTATCTACCCATTGATAGTTGGACGTGGTGCTACCTGATCCTTTTGGTGTTACTTGAGCTACTGATTTAAATTCACCTGTATTTGAAGCTCTTAAAACTTCAAAATAGGCATTATCTTTTTCAGAAGCCGTAACCCAATTCAATTGTACGCCGCTGGTTGTTTTTTCTCCCGTAAATGAAACCAGTTTTACTGGAAGAACATTTTGAGGAATCCAACCGAATTTGATATTGCTTATCGCAAACTTCAATGTATTAAATCCACTGCTAGTACCTGCAAATAATAGCGCATTGATACTTTGATCTACCGCTAACTCCGCCGAAGTGGCCAAGTTGGGAGAAGCTGATACAAGTACTGGTGTATTGTTTGCGTAAACATGATAGCTTCTTGCTGGCAACGAATAGTTAGTGGCTCCCCTAGCGTAACTCTTAGCAGAACTGGTATTATTGCAATAAATTTCGACATTGATCAAGCCTGTTTTAGGAAAAACCTCTGTGTTTGGCGTTGCGTAAGAAAAGGTACTTGAACGTACGCCTGAGTTGCTAAAGCTATTGCCCACGGTAAACCTTAAGGCACCAAAAACGCCAGGTGCCGAAGCATTGATCAAAGGATTGCTATCGGTAAATATGTCGGATGTTTTTCCAAAACCGATCACTGCAGTTCCCGAAGTTCCACCATCAAAAGACAAATCGAAGAAAATACTTGTGACTGCTGTCGCATTTGGAACATCGTAAAGCGCCACTTTATTAGGTTCGTTGGTTTTACTGGCATTTAAGGTAAGTACTGAGCCTGTTAAGGTAATATCGGCACCAGCTCCAGCAGCCGTAGAAATGCGAGCCTTTGCTGTACCTGTTGGTGCGGGTAGCCATCCTGCCGTAGTTTGCGACGATACGGAAGAATTAATGGATGCTCCGTGAGCATAGATACCATTCCCTGAAAGTACATAATCAAAAGAAGTAGCTTGTGTTGCCCCTTGCCATTGCCCATAGGTTTGTGCTTTAGCTGCAACTGCTACCCCTAAAAGAAAAGGGATATATAGTAGAAATTTTAATTTCATATTGGTTCGGTTTAGCGTTGAGTTAGCATTTAGTTTTGCGACAGCGTACCTGCTTTAATATTGCTAATTGAAAAGTTCAAAGTGTTTTCTGCGCTGCTTGCTCCCGTAAGCATAAAAGCATCAATAGCCATGTCTGGCTCTAACTCGCCTGTAGCAGGAAGGTTTTCGGAGCCATTTAACTTTACCGACTTGTCGTTCACAAAAATCCTGAAGGTTTGCGCAGGTAGCGTATAAACATTTCCCTTTCTGGTGAAAGATTGCTCTTCTTTAGAATTGTTGCTGTAGATTTCCACGTTTAGGTTACCACTTTTTTCGAAGAGGTCGGTATCATAAGGCTTGTGCACATAAGCTGTTCCGTTAAGTGTTCTATGTTCTGGGTTAGTAAATGTGCTTCCTACTATGAACCTAATGGCACCAAACAGTCCTTCTTGTTTTCTGTTGGTATAACCAGCCGCATTTTTGAAAATACTCGTCATGGAGTTTCCAAAAGCTAAAACAGCCGTACCTTTCACGCCATCGTTAAACGACAAAGTGAAGAACAAACTTCCTACTGGTGAGGATTGAGGAATTTCGGTTACTGAAAATTTATTAGGAGTTTCGCTGCTGCTAGCACCAAAATTCAATACCGTTTTATTGAGCGCAAAGCCCGCTCCTGCTGAAGCGGCCACACTTACTTTGGCCTCACCTGATGGCGGAAACGATAAAAAGCCTGGTTTGTCTTTGCTCGACTCGGAAGATTTAGCTTCTGAACCGGCATTAAATTTCTTACCTGTTCCAGTTCCCGTGCTTAAATCATAATTCCAAGTGATAGCTTCTTTTGAACCTTTCCAAGTTCCATAAGTTTGCGCCTTTGTGGCTGAGGCATATAAGCCTAAAATGGCTAATGTTAAAAATTTAATCTTCATATTGTTTGTTTAGTTTAGTTTCCAATTAATGATTTGATTTTAAGGTTGCTCACTGAGAAATTCAATGTATTACCTGCACTACTTGCACCCGATAGCATAAAAGCATCAATAGGCATGTAAGGTAAGAGCTCTCCTGTGGATGCAATATTTTGCGAACCGCTATATTTCACTGCGGTACCATTCACATACATATGGAAAGAAGCTGCGGGTAAAGTATAGTCTACACCATCTTTTTTATACACTCTTGGGTTGCCGGTATTGTTGCAATAAACCTCAAAATTGAGATCACCAGTTCTGGCAAAAACATCCACATCGTGTGACCTGTGGAAGTACGAAGAGCCATCGGCATACCTGTATTGTGCATTGGTAGAGCTGTTTCCAACTAAAAATCTGATGGCTGTAAATAACCCATCTTGCTTAGTATTGGCATAAACATCATTGGCTTTAAATAGATTTCCATCGCCGCCACCTATCGCTAAAATAGCAGTACCCTGTGTACTGTTGTTGAATGATAATTTAAAAGATAAGTTCACCAAAGTGGATGAACCTGCGATGTCATACACAGCAAATTTGTTTGGAGCAGTCCCATTACTTGCCCCAACAGTTAATACGCCATTGTTAAGGCTAAAACCTGCTCCAGCGTTGGCAGCGACCACTACTCTTGCCGCTCCTATGGTTGGGTAGGGCAAAAAGCCTGGGCTACCTAATTTAGATTCGGATACCTGAACACTTGAAGTAGCATTTAACTGGGTACCATTGCCCGTACCTGAGGCTAAATTGTATTCCCAGTTCCATGGCAGGTAAACTCCTGTCCAATTATCAGCTGGAGTACTTAATTGCGTTCTGATCCATTTGCCAGCTTCTTTCAAATTATCGTCTGTCCATGGACCATTAGGACAGGTACCTGTTTTCCAAGCAGCACCGGTGAGTGGACTATCTGAGAAATTCCAATTGCACCATGAAATCTTTCTTTCTTCCATGAACTTTAACCACTTGGCCGACATTACAAATTCGTTAGCGCCATCACCCCAGCCATCTTGTGTTCCAAACTCAGTAACAAATACAGGAATTCCATTGGCAATGGCTTTGGATACATACCCCATTCGTCGACCTTGGTGATTGCTTTGCCATTTATCAGCGGCATAAAAGTGCATGGTGTACATGATGTTATCATAGGCCAATTGATTTCCAATCACTAAATCTGGTCGTGAGGCATGTTCTGGCGTACCTACAATGATGATAGACTGTGGGTCATTATTTCTGATGATTGGCACAATTTGATCCGCATAGTTTTTAATCATGGGCCAAGTCACTTCATATTGCTTATTATTAGGTTCATTGCATATTTCGTAAAGTACATTGCCTTTACTGGCATGCTTTTTTGAAACATGCTCAAAAAACACCTTCGCTCTATCTGTATTGTAATTGGGGTCTCCGGGATCAAGCATATGGAAATCAATCAAAGCGTAAACGCCTTCTTTGTAGCATTTCTCTACCAAATCATCTACAAACTTGGTGAAGTAAACAGGATCCTTTTCATAACCTCCCTCTTGAATGTACATCGAAATGCGTAGGACATCAATTCCCCAGCCATGCATTAATAAATTCAACGACTGTTCATTATAGCAGTTTCCTCTGTATTGCAAGCCGTGGGTACTCATGCCCCTTAATTGTATGGCAGCGCCATTTTTGTTGACAATGTTGGTTCCCGTTACTTTTAACCTACCATTGATATCAAAAGGACTATCTTTTTTGGTGGTAATGGTCACTTCGTCTTGTTGTTTTTCGGCTGGAGCAATGGTTTTATCTCCCTTACAAGAAATGAACACGATGAGTAGCAAGCTTAATAAATGAAGTGTCTTTTTCATAATTTTTCGGTTTTGAGTTCTTGGGGGAGATTTGCGTTGATGATTATTTGCTTTCGCTTTGATAGGTATTGGTAATTAAAGTAAGCAGCGAGTGTTCGTTAAAACTATCATATAGCAATTGCCATATCATCACTCCACCGCCTTGTTTTGAAGCCAATTCCGTTTTTTCTTTAATGGTTTTCTTTCCATTGTAGTAAATGGTTCCACCGTTATCTGGCAAAACAATTTCGTCATACTCCATTCTGTCTGGATATTTATTGACTACATCTTGCCATGAAATTTGTCGGAAAGCCCTGTTTTTACTCGGTAATTCACCAAAGCCATAGCCATAAAAAGGTAGCCCTACATTTAAGTTCTCTTTTTTAAGACCTCTTTCGTTTTGCCAATAAGCCAAATGTTCTTCGGCGTAAGAGGTGGGCGAATGTTGACCAGGTACTTCTGGTTTCCATGGTCCTGTTTTATCATAAGCCATGATATTGATGAAATCGAATTGAGCGAGTGCCAAATCAGTAATTCTACTTCTTGTCCACCAAGCTACCGCAGAAGTCAGCAGTTTTTTTCTTTTGTTCAAGGGTTTGCGGAGTTCTACCACAAAGGCTTCGTAATTGGCATCAATATCATCCCCTTCCAAGTCTACATCTATACCATCCAGCTGATACCTATCCAATATTTTGATAAAGTTTTTAACCAAGTCTTTTCGATATTTATCGGTCAATAGCTTGGCATAATAAGCGTGGCTGCTGCCGCCTCCGCAAGACATCAATACCTTTACGTTCTTTTGATGCGCCATTTGAACTACTGTATCTAAACCTGGTACGTCCTTAAAATTTCCCTCTGGATTTGGGTTGATAAATGCGATGTTAAGATGGGTGATTTTATCAAGGTCTATTTTCTTCAAATCTTGAACCATGTTGGCTCTAGACCATATGTAGCCTACTACCTTAAATTGAGCTTTTGATAGGTTGGGCAGTGTCCAACCTATCAAAGTCATTAAAATGATATATCTGATTTTCTTCATCTTCCCTATTTTAAAGCACTAGCGATAGCCAAGGTTAAAGAGTTAGGTCCATTCACATCAAAATCTCCTTGCCAGATATAAGCACCCAAATAACCATTTGCTTTAATGTATTGGGCTTTTTGCGTCACCATTGGCACACCGTTATAATAAATGGCCAAAGGTGCTGGGGTTAAATCCAGTTTTTCTTTATCAAAAGCTGTTGGAGATAGAGCCAAAATATCTTTATAAGGGATATAATTAAATGAGGTGAAGTTTAGATTGTTCCCATTGGCGTCGACAGCGGTATATCTTAAGCCCATTGCAGGAATACCAATCACCAACTTATCAGTAGGCATTTTAGCTTTCCAAACCTCGGCACTGGTCACCATGTATTGATAGCCCGACGGATTTCCTAAAGGTCGTCCAACGCCAGTATTTAATCCACTTTCAAAGGCTCGAACATTTACCCACGTTACGTTGCTTAACGACGAAGCAGTGTAATTGCTATGTGTATAGTTTACGGGTACGGTAAGGGTGATAATCTTAGAAGTACCCAGTACCACACGTAATTCATTGATAAAAAGAATAGTGGCCGCCATATTAGCAGTGGTGGTAGCTTCTACAGTGTTTCCTACATCAGCCATCATTACATCAACACCATCCAAACTTCTGTCGGTCAGGTATTTTTTAATATCCTGTACCATGGTAGCTCTTTGGGTCACATTTTTTAGGGCATTACCAAAGGTATTGCTATCATAAACATTCCAACCGTTGGCAGATAAAGTAGCACTTATCCCTAACAAGGCGTAAACGCCATTGATGTGGGCTTTGGTTACAATTTCTTGGGTTTTGCGGCCAGTTTCCCCTTTTGTTAAATCGAGTATTCCAGCGGCATTAACTACGCCAGCTTTAAAGGTCACATGGGTAACATTGTTCCAATTCATGGCACTCACGTCTCCATTTTCGCCTACGTACGACATCATGACCTTGGTATAGGTTTTTGGCGTAAAAGTGGCACCTGCGCCTGCCAGTACAAACACATCTTTATACCTGCTTACCGTGGTACCGTTGTAGCTTACTTCTACTTTAATGCGATGGTCGCCAGGCGTTGTAGCCGTAAAAATATATTTATCACTGGTTGATACTTGTGCGTCGTCTACTTTCCAAACCACACTTACTTTTCCTACAGGCGAAAATTGAAGATTAGAGAAGTCTATCTTTTCGCCAACATCCAATACTTGGGTGGTATTTGGGTTCGGAAATATAGAAGCGATATCGCCTCCTAAAATTCTTGGGACAAAGGCATTATCCTTCTCCTGAACACTTATCTCATCATCCTTACAGCCCATAAGCAGTGTAAAGGCAAATAAGAGATAGGTTAATATTTTGATTGTTTTCATTTTTTCAGTTTTTAATATGAGCACTCGTTTAAGCTGATGGATTATTCCTGATCCCACCATACACGCTTGTTCCAATCATCTGTCCCTATAATTTTAATGGCAGCGTTTACATTGGCTGTATTTTGCTGTTTCTCAGACAAAGGGTATTCAAATCTTCTTGGGATGGTTTGTGATACCGATTCACTGGTTGGCGATGGCGTTAACACAGGAAATCCGCTTCTGCGCCAGTTAGAGTAGGTTTCGTTTCCATTTAGCAGTAAAGCAATCCATATTTGGGTGTTAATTTGCTCTAATTCTCTACCTACAATTAGAGGGTTGGCAGTTTTAAAGTTGCTAATTTCAGTAGCGGTTACTACTGGTCCATTAGGATACAAACTCAATTGTTGCATAGCAGCCTCTACGCCTTTGTAGTAGTGATCTTGGGCAGTTCCACCTAAATTTAACCCAAAACGTTGGGTGGCGTCGGCTAATAAAAATTCAACTTCTGCATAAGTGATATGAAAAAATGGCGCATCGTTCCTCAATAAGTTGTGGTTAAGCTGTGGCTTAAGGTCTATACTTCTTGGGGTATAGGCAGTGCCATTGGCCAAGGTAATGGTACCTGTAATGCTCAAAGGGTTATCAGAGTTATAAGCTCCAGGAACACCTCCTACCAAACCTATTTTAGCTCTCACTTGAGCGGTAATATCCTCTCTTTCCAAAAACCTTGTAGGGGCTACTGGATTAAACTCACGGTAGCATTTAATCAAATGGTTTACACGTGGATCGTTAGTGCTGGTTAAAGCATTTAAGAAAGTATTTACCACACGTCCCATTTCATTTTTCACGTTCCAAGTGGCGGTAATTCCATTAGGTCTTGGATCTTGATAACTGTTCGGCACATTTTCATGTTTGGTCATACAGATATCGGCATTGCTAGTAAACACGCCAGCAGCATAAGCGGCCTGAATTTCTGCTTTTGCTTTGTCTGGATCTCTTTTGGCTAAACGAAGTGCTAAACGCAAACGAAGAGAATTGGCAAACTTTTTCCATGCTGGGATATTGCCCTTATAGAAGTACTCGTTAGGCACTGGATCTTTTGAAGCATCTAATTGTGCTGAAGCTTCGGTAAGTTCTTTAAAGAAATCGTTGTAGATGTCTTTTTGTGCATCATATTTTGGTCTGATGGTACCTGTTGAGCCCTTTCCTGCTTCAAAATATGGAATATCTCCATACAAATCAGTTAAACGGGCAAAAGTGTATACCTTCATGATGCGGCACATGGCATTCAAATTGGATTTATTTGCCACGCCTTTGGTACGCTCAACCGCATCTACAATGTTTAAAACATCGTTTTGATAACTTTCATCAAACATTCGCCATAGGTAGCTAGGTGTTTTTTTGTACACCGCTCCAAAGCTCATGTTAAAAGCTCCCGCAAACTGCTGCATCATTGGAATGAGCATGAAGTAATTGGTACGCTCTTGTATCCCTAAATCTCCCGAAAAATATACTTGGGCAAACATCAGTTGCGCTGACGGATCCAAGTTGGTCGATCGGGTTTTATCGGTATTCATATCGCCGAATTTCTTACATCCAAACGAACTCAAAACCATCGTGAACAATAAGATATATTTAATTTTTTTCATCTTCTTTAAAATTTTATTTCAACGGTAATGACTATTTAGAATTTCACATTAAGGTTAAAACCCCAACCTCTACGAGTAGGCAATGAGCCATACTCCAAACCTTGTCCATTGCTATTGTTATAATTCGAATCTGGATCTACGTTAGGTACATCTTTGTAAATGATGAATGGATTTCTGGCCACCAAACCTACCGAAGCGCCTTTTAGGCCCAGCTGCTTATTTAAAGTTTGAGGTAAAGTGTAGGTTAAAGTAAGCTCTCTAACTTTCACATAAGTGGCTTTATACACAAAAGGCGTGGCAATGTTAGAGCCATCGGTAGCAAAAGTTTGCCAGTAAAGCGTAGGGTCCATTGCTCTGGTATTTGCCACATAAACGGGGTTAGCCGCAGTACCTGTGTTGATCACTCCTTTTGGCACATAACCTCTTACCCTACCTTCAGCTTGCCATTGTGCGGCTGTTTTCTTTTCGCCCATACGTTGCTCTTCTGATAAGATCCACTCTGCCCTACCTTCTAGTGTAGCCAAGGCCGATCCTCTTGCATGCATAAATAAGTTGGTCATCGAGAAGATATCTGCACCATATTTCACATCAATTGCGGTATTTAAACTAAAGTTGCGGTAAGAAACACGGCTGGTAAAACCACCTGTCCAATCAAATACCCCTTTACCCAACACCTTCATATTTGGATCAATAACAGGCAATAAACTGGTTGAATTTAAGATGACATTGCCATTTGGATCCCTTAAAAAGTCGTAGCCCATTAAAGTGCCATATTGTTCTCCAGGCTTAGCCACTACCCTTAAGCCTGCCCAACGAGCTTCTGATAAGGTTAAATATTCTCCTACGCGATCAGATAGTGATTTAATTTTGCTCACGTTTCTGGCAAAGTTGATACTCATGTCCCACTTGATTTTGCTATTGCTTGATAGTGGACTTCCTGAAATCAATAACTCCACACCTTGATTAGAGATGACCCCAGCATTGATCAGCTGTTGCGGAAATCCAGAAGATAAGGCCGCAGGAACGATATTGATTTGATCTCTTGAATCAGAATGGTAGTAAGTAGCGTCAAAATTGATTTTGTTTTTAAAGAACCTCATGTTGGTACCAAACTCATACGACCTGGTTCTGGTAGGTTTTAAATCAATTGGTGGAATTACCTTTGAGGAGATTTTACCATTTAACGAGCCATTAAAAGTAAGTTGGTTTAGGGTGTAGTACAAATCCAACAAAAATGGATCTGTATCATTACCTACTTCGGCTACGGAAGCCCTTAATTTACCAAATGATAAGATGTCGCTTTTGATTTTAAAGGCATCCGTAAATACGAAACTACTAGATAGCGATGGATAAGTATAGCTATTGTTGCTTTCCGGTAAGGTCGACGATTGGTCGCGTCTAATGGTTGCATCTAAGAATAGATAGTTTTTAAAACCTACCGTTACCAATCCATATACCGATCTAATTCTACGAGGAATATCATTAGGGATTACCGATTTATCTAAATAACTGCTAGGACTGATGGCATCTAACACAATCATGTTAGAAAAAGCAGAGGTAGTTCCTTTGCGGATACGATCATTAATGCTTCCGCCTAACCTCGCCGATAGGTTAAAATCTTTGCTTACTTGTTTGGTGTAACTAGCCAAAACTTCTACCTGATTGGTGGTGTAGCGTTGGTTCACTTGGTCTAGCTGCCCACCTAAAGCCCCAGGAGTAGTTTTAGGGCGATAGCTTTCGTAGTCTAAGAAAGTAACATCCGTAGCTGCTTTTGCATTAAGGCTAAACGCTTTCGTAAATTTATAAGTAGCATTTAAAGACCCAGTAAGTCTGTCCTTATTGGTTCTGTTATACATTTCGTTAATTACCCAATACGGATTGATACGGTACTGACCGCCACCCCAGTCTAAATAATCTCCTTGTGCGGTCTTATAATTCGTTTTAAATAATTCCTGATCAATGTTATTGGCTAAACCGTTAAAATTCATTCCAATGTTAGAAGGTGAATCCCCCAAGCCAGCTCTATTGTTTACTTTTTCGTTCAAATAAGTAGCTCTTACATCTAAGGTTAGTTTATCGCCAAACTTTGAACGTCCAGTAAACGTGTAAGTGTTTCTTCTAATGTCGCTGGTGGGTACAATATCTTTATATCTCAGGTCTGCCGCAGAAAACCTAAAACTTGATTTGTCTGTAGAACTCGATAAAGCAATGGTATTGTTAAATGATGAACCCGTACGGAAAAAGTTCTGGATGTTGTCCTTTGCCAAAGCATAAGGTCTGGTCACTCCATCAAAACCAACTGAGCTTACGCCTGGATCTAATCTCGCACCAAAGTTGATGAACAAGCTGTTAAAAGCTTGGGCTTGGTCAGTTGGCATTAATTGATTTCGACCTTGTCCGTAAAGGTATTGTACGTCATCGTATTTGTTCAACTGGGTTTCTATAGTATTGGTACTGTTCAAGTCAATCCCCAGTTCCTTATTGTTGGTTCCTTTTTTGGTAGTGATCAGGATTACACCATTACCTGCCAAACTTCCATACAAAGCGGTGGCCGCTGGACCTTTTAACACGGTAATGCTCTCCACATCGTCGGGATTAATGGCCGAAATAGCATCTCCCATGTCTACCCCACCACCAAATTGATCACTTCCAACTTGGCCATAGTTAGAGTTATCCATCGGGATACCATCTATGACATACAAGGGTTGGTTGTTACCAGTGATACTGGTAGCTCCTCTGATCACCACTCTTGATGAGCCTGCAGGACCGCCAGCACCGCTATTGATCACCAAGCCTGCCACTTTACCCGACAGTGAATTCATCACGTTGGTTTCTTTTGCTTTGTTGATATCGTCGCCGCTTACCTGGGTTACCGAATAGCCCAGTTCCTTTTCCCCTCTTCTAATATCAAGGGCCGTAGTTACTTCTACGGCTTTTAATAATTGGATATCTTCTTTTAGGGAAATATCTACTCTCTTTTTTGTATCTCTAGCTACAAAAGTTTGGGTAGTATAGCCTGTCATCCTTATTTGGATCGTGTCGCCGTTGTTGGCCCTAATGCTGTAGCCGCCATCAACGTTGGTTTGGGTGGTTTGTTTGGTTTTCTTGTTTAAAATACTCACCCCAGGCATTTTAAAATTACTTTCGTCGGTAATGGTACCTACCACCGAAAATTGCTGCTGTAAACTACGAACAGTACTTTTGGCGGTGGCTCTTTCGGGTAAAAGAGCACTGACAAAGGTAGCTAATAGTACCAGCAGCATTAATTTGAATAGTTTGTTTTCTCTCATTGTCTGGTTTAGGTTTAGGTTGTTGGTTTATTTCGTGTACGTACACGAAACTTGTTGAAAAAATAAATGTTGGTTAATCTCTTCTTAAAATTTTGGTTTGATCAGCAACAGGATTTACCTCACTTATTCTTTTACCATTAACTGGCTTAAAATAATAAATCCCCTGCTTTTCGTATAGGTTAAAAATATTTTTTTGTGTTTGATTGGACATACTCCTTTGGTATTGCTTAAGATGAACTATTTGACCGGCAGCAACTGCATTCGAGACAAAAGTGTACCGCCCTACTCCTTTCGGGAAGGTAAATATCATCGCATCTGATAATAAGGTCAAACAGTGGTTAATGTTCATCATTCAATTTTATACAATTAGGCTGAGCCATTTGTACATACAAAAAGGGAGTACAGTTATATTTGGTTTACGGTAACGTACACGAAATTAATAATTATTATTTTACATCCAAATTTTTCTCCTAAAATTTTAGGATTTTAACATTTCGAGAAATTAAGAAAGGGAATTAATTACTGTAGTATTGGTAATTCTCTCGGGTAATGATATCGATTGGCATAAACTGCTCTTTTTCAATAGGTGTATTAAGCACCAAGTGATTATAAAGGCTCATTACTCCTCTGTAGCCTTGTTCTTGGGGCTTTTGACAAATGAGAAAGTCGATGGTTTTATTTTTAAGATGCAGGATGTTATCTTCTAGAAAATCGTATCCGATAAGCTTGATATCTTTTACCTGATACTCTTCAAAATATTTAGCTACGGTAGAAACCCTCGAATTGGTTACGAAAACAATGTCATAGCTATTTTTATCCAGTTGTTCTGATAGCTTTTGCTGTATATGAGCATAATTGGTTTGCTGGATATCTATTTTACTGATCTGATTAGTTGCCCCATTTTCCTCAAAGTAATTCCTAAATCCTTCTTCCTTACGTAGTAAATGGTGATGTAAATCTATTTCTTTGGAAATATTGACAATTAAGGTTTTTTTGGAGGCTGGAGAAAGATAATTGACAATGTGTGCCGATAAATAACCACTCTGATAAAGATTAGGCCCTATATAGCATAAGTTATTATGCCCAGGAATATCAGAATTGATAAACACTAAAGGTATTTTTTGATCATTGCATTGTTCGATAAAAGCAATGCTTTCTTCCTCAAACATGGGTGCCATTAATACCCCATCAAACTGACCGTTAGCTATTTTTGTGGCGCTGGTTGTAAAGCTCTCTTTATTGTTTTGGTCGAAAAAGAAATTAAGTACTTCAATCCCAAAATCTTTGATCTCGTTAGCGGCTTGCTTAATACCTTGTAAAGGAGCCTCCCAATAAGTAGTTTCTTCTGATACTTGCGGAATAAGCGTGGCAAATCTCAGTTTTTTCTTAGAAGCTAGTCGTCTCGCGAAAATATTAGGTTGGTAATCCAGTTCTTGGATGATCTTCAGGATTTTGGCTTTGGTTTTCTCTGAAACACCTACCCTATTGTTCAATACTCTATCTACCGTTCCAATAGAAACATTGGCCAATCGGGCAATTTCTTTAACGCCTACAGTTCCTGAATTCTTCTTTTCCATTTTAACAAAACTAATAAAAAGTTTAATCGATGTATTTAGAAACTGTGCAAATTTGAGAAAGCGCTTTTTAATAATGGTGGCGTAAAGAGGAAAGGCTCACGAAGTGCAGAGCGCATCGTAAGCCTTTTATACCTTACCCCATTAAATATGGACTAGGATATCCTCTTATCAATATTTAACCATTATTGATTGCCCAGCGTGAGATAACGCTGATATAATTTCTCATAAACAACCGCTTTTTCTGCCTCTGGAAAATATTCGGCATCATAACCAGAAGTCATATTTTTTTGTGCTTCGGCAATATTTTGGTGCGCACCACCAATAACCGCTGCAAACATGGCCGAACCTAGGGCACAGGCCTGCTCGCTGGTTGCCACTTTAATGGGTACATTTAATATGTTAGCCAAAGTTTGCATCACATAAGCTGATTTTTTAGAAATTCCTCCCAAGGCGATTACTTGTTTAATGGCTACTCCTTCCGCAATAAAGCGATTCATGATGGCTTTTGAGCCAAAAGCTGTAGCTTCTACCAATGCTTTAAAAAGGTGCGCTGCAGTAGAGCCCAAAGTAATTCCAGCAATAAGTCCCTTTTGGGTCATATCAACATCTGGTGTTCTGCGACCGTTGATCCAATCCAAGGCAATTAAATCATTTTCTGTTACTGGAATTTGGGCCGCTTGTTTTGACAGCTGAGGTAAAATCGCTTCACTTGCTGTCTTCAATTGCTCTTTGGTAAGGGTTTCGGCCAATATCTCCTTCATTGGAAATTCCAAAATTTGCCTGAACCAACTGTATACATCACCAAAAGCTGATTGACCGGCTTCCATACCCAACATACCAGGAATAATCGAACCGTCTACCTGCCCACAAATGCCATTCACCAAACCCGTAAACTCTTGATTAGGCACCATTACCATGTCACAAGTTGAAGTACCCATCACTTTGACCAAACTGTAAGCTTCAATTCCAGTACCTACTGCACCTAAATGTGCATCAAGGGCACCTACACCTACTGTTACACTTTCTGGCAAGCCTAGCTTTTGAGCCCATTCTGCCGACAAATTGCCCACCATTTTGTCGGTGGTATAAGTATCATGATACAATCTGTCTCTCAATCCCGCTAAATTGGGATGTAAGGTTCCTAAAAACTCCTTGCTTGGCAATCCATTAAACTCTTCATGCCACATGGCTTTATGCCCAGCTGCACAACGGCTACGTTTTACAGTAAGTATATTATCACTGCCTACCAGGAAAGCAGGCATCCAATCGCAATGCTCTATCCACGAAAAAGCTTTTTTTGCTACAGCTCCTTCTTTTTTGGTGATGTGCAATATTTTAGACCAAAACCATTCCGAAGAATACAGTCCACCAGAATACTTGGTATAATCTACTCCCCATTGTTTGGCTAAAGCGTTAATGTCATCGGCTTCTTTCAGTGCAGTGTGGTCTTTCCAAAGCACAAACATGGCGTCGGGATCTTCTTCAAAACTGGGCAACAAGGCCAATGGTGTTCCCGTTTCGTCTACTGCCCCCGGAGTAGAGCCCGTAGTATCAATGGTAATGGCTAAAATATGATCCACTATCTCAGGACTCACTTGAGCCACAATCTCTTTAATGCTTTCCTCCATCCCTTCGATATAATCCAAAGGATGTTGCCTAAACTGCGACTTTGCGGAATCACAGTATTTTCCTTCTGCCCACCTTTTATATAAGCTTACGGAACAAGCTACTTCGGCACCATTTCCAGCATCTACCAATAAAGCTCGTACCGAATCTGTACCATAATCTAAACCAATGACATATTTCTTGTCCATGCTTAATTAAATTTGGTCCCCTCTACGTCTACTGTTCCACAGAAATGAGTTTGAATGCCTAGTTCTTCCAAAGCAGCTGCCTTAATTCTACAAGCTTTGTGTGCAGCCGCTTCATTGGTAGCATAAACCACTTGAATATGATTCGCTTTATGTCGAGCCATCATCTGGTCACGGGTTACGCCATCCAAAGTAGCGTGCATCATTGGCCATTGATAATTGGTCTCATTCCATCTTCTTTCTGTTTCTTCTTTCGGCAATTCTACTGCTTTACCTACCCCTAAATCACAGTGTAACTCATTATTGATTACATACACCCGGCTCCAAACTAAATTGCCAGGCTTAGCTACCCCTCTTAAGGTTCCACCACCAAATTTGAAAAACATAGCTGGTTGACGGATGCTATCTGAGCCAGCATAGCCACCAATGTGATGGGCTGGCGGGGCAGCACCCGAAATTTCAAATACCCATACAAAATCATCTACCTTATCACTTTTAAATTTTTCGCCCCAACGCAAATCATGTAGGGTGTTTTCACCTGGCATCCCTAACTTTTGCCACAACTTATAAGTAAGCAAACCATCAATGCCTGCACATTCATCTACCTCATTGAAATGTGGAAGTGCTTCTCCTGCGTATAATTCCTTGCCTTTTTCGTCAAAAACTGGCGGACGATCCTGGTTATTCAACAAACCTTCCACCAAATCGCTGGCAGGCACTAAGTCCTTTAGGCCTTGCTGGTATTGAATCCCAATGGTGTCGCAACCAAATTCATCTGCCAACCGTAAGGCAGCAATATACATTTTGCATTGGGTTAAGGTTTGCGCTTTGGTCAACTCGGTTGCATCATCGGTGCCCCAATCAAATTTCATCCCTTTATCCAACAACCAATTTAGTACCTTCTCTGCATCTTCATCACCTACGGTAAGCATTTTTGCATAAAGGGTTGATTGGCTCAAACGTTCCTTGAAAATCCCTGTGGCGTGTAATAAATCATCAGGGACAATGGCATTGAACATTCCCATACAACCTTCATCAAAAACACCCATAATGGCTTTATCATCTTTCAGTTTAGCGGCAAAATCACGTCCTGCCTTTTCATCACCAGCTGGTATTTTAACTGCATTAAATGATTTCACGTGTGTTTCTGGATGTTTGATTTCTCCATCTGCTAGCCAGCTGTTAATGCCGTTTAGGAAAAACTCATCATCAAAATCAACACTCCATAAACTGCTATACTTTACATTAGCTTTGGTTAAGGAACCATTTAAATTAAGTAAACCAACTAAACCAGGCCATTGCCCACTGAAGTTTGCTAAGGTTAAAATAGGCCCACGATGGGTAGTTAAACCTGCCAAAACGTGATGACTGTATTGCCAAACACTTTCGGCTACTATAAGCGGTGCATCTTTGTCGATATTTTTAAATACTTCAATGCCCATGCGCTGCGAATCGATGAAACCGTGTTTCTTTTCAGGATTGTAAGCATGTGCCCTTTTAATGCTGTAGCCAAATTTTTCTAAAACACCTGCTAAGGTCTTTTCCATTTGGTCTTGTGTTTCCCAGCAACTTTGATTGGCTGCAATTCTTAAATCGCCACTGGCTACAAGAAAAATCTCTTTGTTCATTTGCTAAAAATTTTGTGCGGTTTAAATGCCAAACGAAAGTGGCTTGGGCGCTATTTTTCAAGCGGCAATCCGAGGGAAATTCCCTACAAATTCATATTTGGCTGTAACAAATGTTACCTTACAAAGATGCTCGATGACGAGAAGCTATTCTTGCGGCTTATTAGCTAGTTACTATAGGATGTTAGCATAATAACCATTGAATTTGGCAATATTCGAAATTATTTAGCTATAATTAAGGAATAAAGACCACCAAATATAAGCGAGTACCATGAAACCACACTTTCATAAAGTGCCTGTTAGCCTGCAAAACTCTTTCAGTATTAGGCACGACATTCAAGAGAACTTTGGCAAGATATGGCATTACCATCCAGAGCTGGAATTGCATTATGTAATTAGAGGCGAAGGAGTAAGATTTATTGGCAACAACATCAGTAATTTTTCTTCAGGAGAGATCATTCTTTTGGGCGATAACCTGCCCCATACCTGGCGTTGTAGCGATGAGTATTTCCAAAGCAACCCTAGTCATGAGGTGGAAGCCATTGTGATCCATTTCCTACCCGATTGTTTGGGAAAAGACATTCTAAATTTACCAGAGGCTTATTTGATCCCTAAGCTGTTTGAAAAAGCTAAAAAAGGCATCTTATTAAAAGGTGAACATAGGGACAAATTGGCGCAATTGATGTTACAGGCAAAAGATGCGCAAAACCTGGACAGATTGATTGTACTACTGTCTATCTTAAAAACTTTAGCTGAAGCTGATGATTATGCGGTACTTAATCCTGGCCATGTACAATACCAATCTGACGAATCGGACGTGATTAGGTTGAACAAGGTATACAATTACACCCTGACCAATTTCAAAAAGGAAATTAGCTTACAAGAAGTAGCCTCTATCAGTAACTTAAGTGTAACTTCCTTTTGCCGCTATTTTAAGCAGATGACCAAAAAGACCTATTATGATTTTTTAATTGAAATTAGGGTGAGCCACGCTTGTAGACTTTTAATTGAAGATAAACATCCAACCAATATGATCTGTTACCAATGTGGTTTTAATAATGTATCTAACTTTTACCGACATTTTAAGAAGGTAAACGGCATTACACCATTGGAATACAAAAGGAAATATTTAGCGGAGTAATTAACTAAATAAGTGCAGCTTCTGCTTCAAAATGCTTAAAGCTAATGTAAAACACGGAGCCTTGTCCTGGCGTACTATTTAACCAAATGTTGCCATCGTGTTTGGCCAATATACGCTTAACAATAGCCAGGCCTACACCTGTTCCTTCAAAATCATTTCCTGCAGAAGCTCTGGCAAACAGTTCAAAAATACCTTCTTGTTCATTGGCCGGTATGCCTATCCCATTATCTGAAATGGCATAAACAACATCTGTACCTTCTCTATTACCGCTAATGCTTACTTTTGGTGAAGTGGTTTTTGAAGAATATTTTACGGCGTTACCCACTACATTAGAAAACACCTGTAAAATCATCAGCTCATCACCATATACCGCAGGAGTTTCGCCTATTTCGATACTCAAATCTGGATGATTACTGGAAACCATTAGGTCGTTACTCAGTTCCTCCAATAAGCTCCGCATATCAATGTGCCTACCTTGTATTTTCGATTGTCCAACCTTAGAATAAGCCAGTACCTCATCAATCATCAGCTGCATTTTTTGGGTGCCCTTATCAATTCTTTCGGCCATCATCATTACCCTATCCATGCTGTTGTTGCCTTTTTTAATCAATTGCGAATAGGATTTAATGGTTGCTAATGGATTTTTAAGATCATGGGAAATAGTGTAACTAAAGCTATCCAGCTCCGAATAAGCTGCTCTGAGTTTTTCGTTCATCACCCTTAGCTCGTTCGCTTTTCTGCTAATGGCATAATTCACCTCATCTCTCAAAGACAAAGCGGCTTCCAGCTCATGTCGTTTCCAAGGTACAGAGGTAAATTCAACTTGTTGTAACCATTCGCTAAATGAGTTTCTAGGTGAAATGTGGCTCATCCCCTTTTCATCCTTTTCTATTATTTTTTCAGGATTACCCGCCCATTTCACTAAAGTTTTCACCTCTGGTCTAAACCAAAGCATGTATTCTTTTAAATCTTTACCTAACCTGCAAGCCAATAAACCACTAGCCAACAACTTAAATTTAGCGGCCAAAGGAAAATCTTTAGATAGTTCATGGCTCATGTAAAAACCATCTTTATAGGTTCTTTCATCTAGCCAATCAATTAATTTACCTATAAAATCATGATCGGGAGCCTCTCCAGTAACATGCAATTTATTCTCGAAATAAAGTGCTGCACCAGTACAGTCCACTACGTCTTTTAAGGTGTTATCTTGTCCGGTTAAAGCCTCCTCAACATCTATATTGCGCAATAAAAACCTGGTCATGGTTTCTACTGCCTGCCTGTGTTCAGCTGCTTGCTGTTGGTCTTCTTCCTGAGCTCTGAAACTAATGGCTGAAGACAATACCTGTCCTACCAATTTGGCGCTTTCACGCTCCTTAAAATTGATGAATTTTGGCGAATAGTTATGACAAGCAATCAATCCCCATAAGTTTTCATGATCCATAATAGACACACTGAAACTTGATTGTACCCCCATATTTTTAAGGTACTGGATATGAATTGGCGATACTGCCCTCAAAGTACTGTGTGTAAGATCCAAAGGCACCGCTTTACCATCAACGCCATTGGTCACCAAGGCCGAAGGTGTGGTATTTACATCGGCAATAAGACGCACCAAGTTAATCTGATAAAGTGCTCTGGCTTGTTTTGGAATATCCGAAGCAGGATAGTGCAAACCTAACCAGCTTTCGTAGCTATCGGCCTTAGCTTCTGCCACTACTTCACCATGCCCATCTTCATGAAATTTATAAACCATTACACGGTCGTAACCAATAATTTTCTTCACTTGTTGTGCAGCATTGGTTAGCAGGTTTTCCATTTTCTTATCAGAAAGGATTTCTGACAATGATCTTCCCACCAAGGACTGCAAATCATACGAAAGGTTAGATATGTTAGGCTCAAAATCAATAATGTGAAAACCGTTATGAAAATGGATAATGATATTGAAACTTTGTCCATTGAGTTGATAAGAAAAACCATTTTGGTTCACCACCGCATCCTGCTGATTGGCAAATCGCACCAAGGCTTCTAAGTCCTGTTGTGGCCCGCTACTCAAACTCTCTATTTCATGCAAAGGCTTACCCAAAATAGTGCTAGCCTTAATGCCTAAAAATTCATGAATATTTTCACTACAATAGCGTACTACCAGTTCGCCATCAAGGGCAATTAAAAAACCATGGCTTTGTACACTCCCAGGGATATGTATTGGTTCATTCTCACAGTTATCTAAATTTGGCTCGATCATATCTTTGCTAGGGGTTTAGGAGTTTTGCTCCAGTATGGGAAGTTATGGAAAAATATCGAAATAAAAGAAAAGCACACATTAGCCTTTAAAAGCATATTGGAACTTTTCGAAAGTTTCGTTAGCGGCATTCACTGCCTGTAGTTGCTCAGCGTCACTTTGTAGTCTTTCATTTAAAACAGTAACAAAGTTGTGCCACATGTTTCCTGTTTCGGCGCCATAGCCTGAAAAGAAAGCAAAACCCTTGGTTAGTCCATGCTTGCGCAGCATCTCTACAATAATTGGCCCGCCCATAATAGAACCTTCCATTACGTACATTGCTCCCAAAGCTTGCGCTAAATTCTCTATCCTTGGAAGTTCTAGTATCTCCTCTTGTTCGTTCCTAAAGCCTAGTTCCTGCAAATCAGCTTTTAAATAACTGCTGTTTCTACGCAAAGAAAGGTCTGGCACTACGGTATTGTTGATATAAGCCGCTAACTTTTGCTCTAACGCATTAAAATAAAGGTAAAAGGAATGGATAAATGAAGCATAATCAGCTTCAGAACGGATGGCTTTTAACTGCAGCACTACTTTTTTTTCTAAAGTTTGATGCGCAGTTTTCGTCTCTTCTTTGAGACGAACATTGGGCTTTTTTTCAGTCATTATCTCTTTATAGTCGCTACATTATCAAACGCCCATGCAACAAATGTAAGTATTTATCACCGTAAATAAAGAAGCTCCATATTTATTTCAAAACAGCCGTTTTCCAGCTCAAAAATGAGTAACTTAGGCCTTTTACACTACATGGAGCCGAAAAACAACCCAAACAGATTTGATGAACTGATCAATGCCGCTCCGTCGGCTTCGGCCATTTACCATACCCGAGATATCATTATTACCTCGGCTAATGCTCAAATGTTGGCTTTTTGGGGCAAAGATAAAAGCGTGATTGGTAAACCTTTGATAGAGGCTGTTCCAGAATTGAGGGGCCAACCGTTTATTACTCTTTTACAAAACGTTTTTGATACAGGCATTACCCACCATGCCGAAAAAGATCGTGCAGAACTTAAAGTAGATGGAAAACTGCAAACTTCCTACTTTAATTATACCTATAAACCCGTATTGGGTACTGATGGAAAAACAGCATATATTTTTCATACCGCTATTGATGTTACCACGCTGATTAAAACCCAACAAGAATTATCTGATACACAGGAACGATTAAGCTTAGCTCTACAAGCAGCAGAAATTGGTACTTGGGACCTTAATCCCCTTTCGCATGCTGTACATTGGGACTTACGCTGTCGTGAACTATTTGGTTTTGAAGGAGAAGCCGATATTGCTTACCATGAGGTGCTAGATTGTATTCATCCAGATGATAAACCTAAAGTGATGGAAGCTGTAGCTGCAGCCATTAACCCCTTACAAACTGACACTTACGATATCCGCTATCGAACTGTGGGTAATAACAGTGGTAAATTAAGATGGGTACACTGTAAAGGCCGCTCCTATTTTAATGACGACGGCTTAGCTTATCGATTTGCGGGTACCGCCAGAGATATTACTAACGAAGTAAATACCTCGTTGAGCCAGCAACAGCTGTTGTCGTTGGTAAGCAATAATGCAGATATTATGACCATTGCCGATATGAAAGGCAATTTGATTTACATGAACCGCGCAGGCAGAGAATTATTTGGAGTACCTGATGATATTGACTTCACGCAACTGTCTGCTCGAGATTTTTATGAACCAGAAGAACTTCAGCGCGTACAGGAAACTATTATCCCTCAAATTGATAGTGAAAAGGGCTGGAAAGGAATTTTGTATCTCAAACATGTACAAACCCACGAAGCCATTCCCTGCCAAGTCAATTACATCTTGGTTAAAAACCCAATTACTGGGGAAATTATTGGACGTGGCTCTACTGCCAGGGACTTGCGCAGCGAACTAAAAGCAAGAGCCGAATTGCAACGTTTAGCAACAATAGTAGAATTTAGTGAAGATTTTTGCAACTATACCGATTGGCAAGGCAATACTATTTACCTGAATGCTGCTGGGCAAAAGCTGATTGGCTTATCGGCAAACGAAGTTGCTAAAACCAATATAGAAGCCTACCATTCCCTAGCTTCTAACCGTTTGATCAAAGGCAGTATACGCTCTCAATTGTTAGCAACGGGAAAATGGTCGGGTCGTTTGGAACTAATGCATCAACAAACGGGAGAAATTATCCCTATCCACAAACAGTTTTTCTTGATTAGAGACGGACTTACCGCCGAACCTATTGCCATCACTGGAATTGCCCGTAACCTCACTGCCGAAATCAATGCCAAAAAGGCGATGGACAAGAAAAATACGGAAATCGCCAATACCTTAAAAGAACTGGAATTTTTAGCCAATGCGGTACCTACCGTGGTATGGACAGCCAACCCAGATGGGATGATTGATTTTATCAACCAACGCTGGAATGACCACAGTGCCATTCCTATTAAAGCTTCCTTAGGCGATAAATGGACTGCAACAATACACCCTGAAGATCTTGATCACACGCTAAAAACATGGCAAAAAAGCGTGGCTACGGGCGAGCCTTTTCAAGCCGAATTTCGTTTAAAGGATAAATATGGGAATTATCGTTGGTGGCTGGTTAGAGCCGTAGCATTAACCGATAGCCAAGGCCACATTAGCAAATGGTATGGCAGTAATACCGATATTAGTGAGCAAAAAGAACTTCAACGACAAAAGGACAATTTCTTGGGTGTAGCCAGCCATGAACTTAAAACACCGGTAACCAGTATTAAAGCTTATGCCCAAGTGGTAGAAATGATGCTGCATCGTGCTGGCGACGAAAAAAATGCGGCCTTAATTGCCAAGATGAATAACCAGATCAATAGGCTTACGGCATTGATTGGCGATTTACTGGATGTTACCAAAATAACTGCAGGCAAACTGGTTTTCATACACACCCATTTCAATTTTGACCAATTGGTGAGTGAAATTGCCGAAGACATACAACTCACTACAGAAAAACACCACATAGAATTAAAACTGAACAGTCTACGAGATATCAACGGAGATCGTGAACGTATAAGGCAAGTCATTGTAAATTTATTGACCAATGCCGTTAAATATTCACCTGATGCCAGTCAAATTATTGTTTTTACAGAAGACCATGGACATGAGGTACAGTTTTGTGTGCAAGATTTTGGAATAGGTTTAACCGCAGACAAAAAGGACCTGATATTTGAACAGTTTTATCGCGTAATTGGATCCAAAGAACGTACTTTCCCAGGATTGGGACTTGGTCTATATATCTCCTCGGAAATTGTAAAGCAATTGGGTGGCCGAATTTGGGTAAATTCTGTTGCCGGGGAAGGTGCTACTTTCTGCTTTGCAATTCCAGTAAATCAAGTTGCTCAAGCTACAGAAAACAATTAACGTTAAAACGCTTTGGAAAAAAAGCACGAGTCGATAAGCAAATCAAAGGCATGAATAGTTTTGAGGCCAAATCTCATGAAATGGCCTTGTTTATCGAAAACGGGAGTACTAGTGAACCCTAGCTCACTAAACGCTTCACCTTTCTCATAAATTCATCTATATCAAAGGGTTTTGCAATAAAATCATCGGCCCTATAATAGCCATTTAAATCAGAAAGCCCTTTGTTAGCTGACATCATCAATACAGGTACATGTTTTAGCGTTCCGTTGGTTTTTACATCATGGCACAAATCTATCCCATTGCCATCGGGCAACATCACATCCATTACCATCATATCCGCATCGGCGCTAGGTAGCTTTTCTTTAAATAGCGAGGCGTTTGGAAACAGGGACACCTCATAGCCCTCATCATTCAGCAGAAAGGAAATTACTTCTCCAATATCGGGATCATCTTCCACCACCCAAACCTTTTTCTTCATCAAAATTCAAATCTATATTTAGTCACCAACAAATATAGAAACATATTGTTTATCGCAAATTAGCACTTTTTATCAAAAACGACTTTTTTAGTTCATTATCAACGAAATAATTTTATTAACCCATATTTGTCATCAAATTCCACAAACCTTCACACGCCTCTTACTGTTGTAGAGATACTGTGGATTTGTTTGCTTTGTTTGTGGCGAAAAGTTCGCAATAGTTAGTTTAAAAGCTTTCCACCGCTGTGGATAAAAAAAAGAGCCCCATTAAGCCAAAAGACAGTAATTTAGTAGCCCCATGAACAACCTCAACTCAAATATATTCGAATACTTATACGTTTTAGAAAGCGAAGACTTATATCTAGCTGAAATTAAGCGCAATGACCTAGGCGAATATGCGGCTATTGGCGAAAAATTTCAATGGCTTAGGGTAGAAAAAAACACCTGGGAAATTTCAAAACTGACTTTCCGTTCCATGGATTCATCGGAAGAAATTGAAGAAAGGTATTTTGAAGAAGGTTTCTTGAAGTTTAACCTAGAAAACGGAACCTATATTGAAAAATACAACTCGGCCCAGCACGCCCTAAGCAATATCAGTACACAAGAAGTAACTACCGAATTGCATGAGCACATTAAAGCCATGCTTTTGGGAAACGTACTGAGCGCCTAACACTTAACTGATTAATCTTACATTTTGCGGATAACGTTGCGCATGGCTCATCACCAATTGCAACATATAATGGTTACCCTTTAAACGGGTTACGCAATCTTTAACAGCCATGGTGTCCAACAACTGTTGTTCGGCAGATAAATACCCCATTCCATAAAACTCGCCTTTTTCAATCCAGATACAGCCTTGTTCATTGGCTTCTCTCCCACCATCTAATAACATAAAGCTAGGTTGCTCTTCTGTAATAGTTTCCAATAGCTTCTCAATGGCACTGTTATGGACTTCTAAATCAGGTAATGTTTCATCGCTTTTAAATACTGGGCCCTTTCCGTACCTACAAAAACGTTGGTCAATCTCAAATAATTTACTTTGTGAAGCCAAAAAGTTAAGGCCATCCACTTCTCTATGGAATACCTTGGCGCAATTAAATTGCTTAGGCAGCCGACCTACAGCCAAATGACCATAACCATTTACCGCCACATAATGGTACAAACCAAACTTAGGTTCAAAGCCTTTGAGAGCCCTATTGTATATTGGCCATAAGCGTTGTATCTCCGTACATTCAAATAATAGGGCCATCAATTCAGAACCACAGCGCTCAAAAGAAATTCCGTAAATTTCCTTTAAGAAATGTTGTCGCCTAGCCCCCTCATTGTGCCCTACAAAATGCGAAGCCACCCTTTTCTTAAGGTTAATAGCTTTGCCTACATAAATCACCTTTCCTTCCTGGTTGTGGAAATAATATACTCCAGGACCTGATGGCAAAGCCTGAAAATCAGCCAAAGGTACATGTGCAGGTAAACGTTGCTCTGGTGAGGCGCGACGCAACATACCGCTGATCAATTGCTGTTCGTCTTTAGCCAGTAAAATTGAAAACAACTGTGCGGTAGCTTCGGCATCGCCCAATGCACGATGTCGGTCGGTAACGCCAATACCTATATGATCACATAATTTCCCCAAACTGTAAGAACTAAAACCCGGTAGCAATTTACGGGAAAGTCTTACGGTACAAAGTTTAGGTACATCCCAGGTAAAACCACAGTTGGTGAGTTGGGCTCTAATAAACGAATAGTCGAAATTTACGTTATGAGCTACAAATACCTTGTCGTGTAACCATTCAAATATTTGAGGAGCTAAGGTTTCAAAAGTAGGTGCTTGGGCTACCATCTCATTACTAATCCCCGTTAAAGCAGTAATATGTAAAGGAATATCCATTTCTGGATTAACCAAACTGCTCCAACGTTGAACTACACCTTCTCCATCGTGACAAATGATGGCAATCTCGGTAATTCTACTGTTAGATACGCTCCCACCCGTGGTTTCAATATCCACAATGGCATAAACAGGATGGTTGGACGATGCTTTATTTTTGCTTCCCTTTGGCATACCGCAATTTTACTAATTTTTTTAGTAAAATCAAATTATATATTCAGCGTAAGCGAGCTGTGTGATAACAATAGCTAATTATAATTTCCTACCGTAAATCAAGATTCTTTTAAAAGCATAAATAGCGGGCAACTTGGTAAATCTTTTGGCTATTTTAGCTTTAAACTCATTAATTAGTTCTTGCTGCTCTTTTCCCTGCAAACGCTCTACATAGGGAATGAGTGCTGTTCCTGAGATAAAGTTATAAAGTGCCTCGTGGTCTTGAGCGATGATAGGATAAACCTTTTGGAAAATCTTGATATTAGATAAATCGTTGTCGAAAAGCAACTGGGCATAATCGTCCATAGAAAGCACGGGTGAATCCCTGTTCCAGTTTTTCAAATAGGAAGCATGGGGTTCTTCAGTAACCAGGTCGGCCAAAATCTGGTTCAGGATGTTTTCTTTTTGTACAGGCATTTGTATTGCCAGCTGTCCGCCAGTGTTAAGTAAGTCCATTAGCTTTGGAAATAGTACTTCATGCCCATCTACCCATTGCAAAGCGGCATTACTAAACACAAGGTCGTATTTCTCTGCAGATTGAATCTCCTGTTCTATAGCACCCAATCGAAAATGCAAGTGCTCGTTTTCAAAGCTTTTAGATTTCTCTAGCATTTCTGCAGAGGAATCAACCCCCACAAAATCAGCATTTTTAAATTTTTGGCTAAGGATAGCCGTTTGTTCTCCTGTTCCACAGCCGAGATCAATAGCCTTCATATTTTCTGCGGGTACAATCAAATTCGCTAAATCATAAAAAGGCTGATAGCGAACATCTTTAAAGCTATCGTAAAGTTCAGGATTCCAAGCCATATAGGAGTAATTAGTTAATGTTACAACGTTTTATAGGGCAATAAAGTTTCCCTTGCCCTGTTGTACATCGATGATTTAAAGGTACAAAAACTTTGGTTTTGCCTTTAATATGGTGTACACGGATTATTTGTGAAATATTATCATATTTTTGAAGACTTACGAAGTTTTTAAACGGCAAAGTCCTCAACTTATCCTTTGAAAACAACAAAGAACTAAAATTAAACTTCGTAAGTCTAAATTTTAGCCAACCAACCAACCAACCAACCAACCAACCAACCAACCAACCAACCAACCAACCATGCGCATCGCTTTCACTGGAACACATCGGGTAGGAAAAACAACTTTGGCTCAAGAAATTACCGATAGTTTGCCAGATTTTATGTTGATGGATGAACCCTATCATCAGCTGCAAGAAAGTGGCTACCTATTCTCAGAAGAACCAAGTCTAGATGACTACAGGGCGCAATTTGATTTTGCTATAAAGCAACTGGCGCATAAAGATAATCAAGTTATTTTGGACCGTTGTCCCTTAGATTTATTGGCCTATATCCATATCAGCGATAGAAGCCAAGATATTTCAGCACTTTATGAAACCATGCTTAACGCTCTTTCCAGCCTTGATTTGATTGTTTTCGTCCCTATTGAAAGTCCCGACCTAATCTTTTGTACTCCTGACGACTTACCTCGTTTACGGCAAAAGGTAAATGATGTACTGGAAAGCTGGTTAACCGAGCTTCAACAACCCATTATCAGTGTTAGTGGAACTTTAGCACAAAGAAAAAAGCAGGTATTGGATGCCATAGTTAAGCTATAAAGATTTTAGCGAGGTTTGATAGCAGCCAAGACTTACGAAGTCGTTAAAACTTTGTAAGTCTAAAAGCGGTGATTCTAAAAACGCTTCAAATCGTTGATAAACTCATCAACCTTTGATTCATCCGTAGCCCATGAAGTGATTAACCTAACGGCTGAATGCTCAGCGTCGATAGCTTTCCATACATAAAACTCGTACAGTTGGTTCAAATGCTCTATCACCTTGTTTGGCAGAATAGGAAAAATTTGATTAGTGGTCGATTTAGTAAGCGCAGCATATCCTTTTTCGTCCATTGCCTTCGCTATTTTCATGGCCATTTGGTTAGCGTGTGCCGCGAGACTGAAATACAGGTCATCTTTAAATAACTCCAAAAACTGGATGCCCAACAACCTGCCCTTGGCCAATAAAGCGCCTCTTTGCTTTAATGCATAATCAAAATCTGGCGCAAGGTTCGGACTGTTAAACACAATAGCCTCTCCTAAAAGCGCTCCATTTTTAGTACCTCCTATATAAAATGCATCTGTTAAGGCCGATAGATCAGCTAACGTTAAATCGTTGTTTTGTGCAGTAAGCGCATGGCCCAATCGAGCACCATCCATAAACAGGTAAAGATTGTTAGACCTACAATAGGCCGAAAGTTCAGCCAATTCCGCTTTTTGATAAATGGTTCCAATTTCAGTAGAGTTAGAAATATAGACCATTTTAGGCTTAACCACATGAGGACGTAAGCTGTATTCCTTTAAAACCTGTGCAATATCAGCCGTTCTTAATTTGCCATCTGTAGTTTCAACCGTAATTACCCGATGACCTGTAGCCTCAATTGCTCCCGTTTCATTGGCATAAATATGTCCTGTTTTGGCACTAATCACCGCTTCATGGATGCGCAAAAGCGAGGCAATTACAATCAAATTGGTTTGCGTACCTCCCGATAGGAAATAAACACTAGCTTCTGGATTGGCGATCTTCTCTTTAATGAGTTGTTTTGCCGCAATCGAGTAAGCATCTTCGCCATAGCCAGCCTGTTGACTAAGGTTGGCTTCTAATAATTTATGAAGGATGTTAGGGTGTGCCCCCTCGGCATAATCGTTTTTAAAACTATACATGAATTCGTGAAAATAAAGAAGATTGGTCTGCTTTAATACCTTGTGCACAAAGGTCATTAAAAAAATGTAGCTCCTCAAAATTTTCCTCACCAAATACAAAATGTTTTAAGCAATGGCACTAATCACTACGTTCAATAAGCTCCACCCTATTACAAATACCCAAAAACCTATAATTAAGCTGAATAGAAAACATGGGGTCATATCCATTATTTACTCTTTTTGCATAGAATGACAAAAATCCAGAACAACACTCAAACCACGCCTTCTGGACTTTAATTTTTTTTATCACTTTTTAGCTCTAATAGAGTTTGGCGGTAGGAATTCGAGTGTTATATTTGAGCAATGATTGATAAGAAGAAAATAAGAGTAGCGGAATTGTTTGCGGGAGTAGGTGGATTTAGGTTAGGTTTAGAGCAAGTTTCTGATCGATTTAAAGTAATATGGAGCAACCAGTGGGAGCCTTCAACAAAAGAACAACACGCTTCTAAAGTTTATGAAGCTAGGTTTGGAGAAGAAAACCACAGCAATCAAGATATATCTACCGTAAATACCGAAGAAATACCTGACCATGAAATTCTTGTAGGCGGTTTCCCTTGTCAAGATTACTCTGTAGCTCGCACTGCTAACAATGCTAAAGGGCTAGAAGGTAAAAAGGGAGTACTTTGGTGGGATATTTATAGAATTATCAAAGAGAAATCAACTCCGGCAAAAGTAGTTTTTTTAGAAAACGTAGATAGGCTACTTAAATCTCCTACCAAACAAAGAGGTAGAGATTTTGCCATTATGCTAGCTTCATTATCTGATTTGGGATATGCTATAGAATGGAGAATCATTAACGCTGCAGATTATGGCATGCCACAAAGAAGGAGAAGGATTTTCATCGTAGCTTACCATCAGTCTTTAAAAATCTCTAAAGACATTAACAAATTAAAAAATCCTTTTGAATGGATATTAGAGGAAGGAACTTTTGCAAAAGCTTTCAGCGTTTTTAAGGCAGAAAAAGCTTTTGAAAACTCATTCGAACTCGAAGGTGATTTGGCTGAACTATCTTCGTCATTTAATACAGATAAGTCTGTTAAAAGTCCTTTTGAAAATGCCGGCTTAGTGATTGGGAGAAAAGTATACACGGTGAAAACTACACCTGATTATCGTGGCCCTTTCCAAACTTTAGGTGACATTATTTTAAATGAACAAGTTCCTGAAGAATACTACATCGATGAAACTAACCTTGAAAAATGGACCTACCTGAAAGGAGCAAAAAACGAAGAAAGAACCAATAAAAGCGCCAATTTTGTATATAAATATAGCGAAGGTTCAATGATTTTTCCAGACCCTTTGGATAAACCATCTCGTACCATTATCACTGGTGAAGGAGGTGCATCTGCTTCAAGGTTTAAGCATGTTATTAGAACTAAAGACGGAAGATTAAGGAGGCTCACTCCTATTGAACTGGAAAGGTTAAACATGTTTCCAGACAATCATACGGAAGGAGTATCGGATATCAAGAGAGCTTTCTTTATGGGAAATGCACTGGTTGTGGGCGTCATTGAAAAAGTTGGAAGTGAAATTGCGAAAATTATCTAGTTCCTAAGCTTATAGATGGCACTTAAAGCTTGATAAAACAAATCAAAATGGTTAACCACAAATTACCTTATGATCAAACAAGTGCAACGTCCATAGAAGCGTACAGTAAAACACTTCTAAACCAATCACTAAGAGAGGTAATTGGTGAGAAAGTAAACAGCTATCAAGGAAAAGGCAAATTAGGTCAATTAATAGAAGAACTATTTTTTTACTACAAACCTAATTCTAATGCCGCACCAGATTTTCCTGAAGCTGGCTTGGAAGTAAAAACATCTCCTTTAAAAAAATTGAAAAATGGGGACATCGCTTCAAAGGAGCGGCTAGTTTTCAATATCATCAATTATCAAGAAGAATATAAAAATGATTTTTATCATAGCAGTTTTTTGCTAAAAAACCAATTACTGCTATTGATGTTTTTCTTACATGAGAAAGAGAAGTCTGATATTGACTATACCTTCAAAATCATTAAACTTTTTAAATTCCCAGAAAAAGACCTCCTCATTATCAAGCAAGATTGGGGTAAGATTATTGAAAAAATAAAAGCAGGAAAGGCTCATGAACTGTCGGAAGGAGATACACTATATCTAGGAGCTTGTCCAAAAGGTGCCAATAGAAATACTTTAAGAACGCAACCATTTTCTGAGGTAATGGCTATGCAAAGAGCTTATTCGCTAAAATCTAAATACTTAAACTACATCATCAAATCATCTCTTGATGACGCTGCTGTAAAAGATGTGGAAGTATTAAGGCACAAAACCTTTGAAGATATTATCATTGAAAAGTTTATTCCCTTTTACGGGAAGAGTATCAAAGAAATATCCTTTAAATTAAATTATTCAATATCCGAAGCCAAAAGCAGTATTTATTTACTTACTAAAGAAATTTTAGGAGTTAAAGGGAAATTTATTGAGGAATTTGAAAAGGCAGATATCCAACTAAAGACAGTTAGATTAGAAACAACTGGGTCACTTAAGGAAAGTATGTCATTTCCTCAGATACAGTATCAGGAAATTATCTTAGAAGACTTTTTAGACTCGGCATGGTACGAAATGATTACCAAGAAATTTTTCTTTGTGATTTTTCAAAAAAACGAAAAAGCTGAATTAATCTTAAAAAAAGTAATGTTTTGGACGATGCCCTACGAGGATATTAAAATTGCGGAAGAATTTTGGATGGACACTAAGGCAAAAGTGTTAAATGGAGAGTTTGATAATTTTCAGCGGATTACTGACAATAGAAAATTCCATGTTCGTCCCAAAGGAGCTAATGCACAAGATTTAATGCCTACCGAGAAATACGGTTTACAAAAGAAAAAAAGTTATTGGTTTAATGCTAGCTACGTAAAGGAGATTATCAATAAACAATAAGATTATGAGAGAATTAGCGAATGATATTCCTGGCAATCCTTTTCTAGTCATTAAAATAAACAGTTAAATGACTAAGCCAGCTGTTTCTAAGTCCTTTGGCTCTGCAGTATAGTTTAAGCTTTAAATAATAAGCCCCCAAATGACATTAGGCGGACGTCGTAAATGAGGGCTAATCCCTAAGCACCAGTCGATAGCAGCCAAGTGAATTGCTGGCAACTATTCCCATTTTGAGTAAGTAGGGGGATATTTTTCATCGGTGGTACTGCTTTCATTGGTTAGATATGTTGAGCAAAAGTAAACTTAACACACAATTAGACAACGAGATACATAAATCCCTATATTTATGCATAACATTTGCGCTGTCTTAAAGGATAATGCGAGAGACATGAACATCAACTATCTAATCGAAAGTGGCTTATTGGAACGATATGCCAAACATGAATTGAGTGGCGAACAAGCCCTAGAAATTGAAGAGCTTTTACAAACCAACCTAGAACTTGGGGAGGCATTGGAGCAAATATACATCCGACTGGAAAACAATGGGGAGATGGAGAAGAACGATAATAATGGTTAATTGTTAATGATTAAGGGTTAATGGGCTGACGTCTAGCAGTCCCTTCATTAACAATGCTGGATTAGTAAAGGGAGAGTTTCGCCCGCTCTTTGCTGCGTGGACTTCTTTTTGGAAGGCTTTGTTATGTATAATTCCTAGTCGTTATGGCTTGATTGATTGGCATTTTAGGATTTTTTACGATGGTAATCTTCATACGCAAGGACGACGCTATAGGAACGGAATGAGCTAATCCCTAGCTAATGGTTCTTGGTCATTCATCAAAAAACCATATCTCCCTCAAATTTCTGCTAATAAAAAGCCTCTGCTATTCGCAAAGGCTCTTTTTGATTGTTGACGCCACGGGCGGATTCGAACCGCCGTAAAAGGTTTTGCAGACCTGTACCTCTCCACTCGGCCACATGGCTATAACTTGATAACGTAGCACCGATACAAATATAAAAATAAACACGACTAATTTAGTAGTCTTTTTTTTATTTTGTTAGGAATTGCTTATTAGTGGTTAGTAGACAGGAGTTAGGAACTAGGAGTTAGTGGTGAACGCATTGTCCATTCCTTTTTGCTATTCTGAGTGCTACCCTGTTCCTTCCATTTTGTCATCCTGAGTATTACCCTGTCCCTATACTTCGGGAGAAGAATCTCTAAACCAAAGGCATAATCATTTATTAGGAACTAGTAGCTAGTGGTTAGTCGATACGTTAATTTTACTTTTATAGCCAAAAACATGTTTATAGGCAAAGTTCAAAGATCTCTCTCCCGAAAGTTCGGGATCAAGATGACGTTGTAGGAACGGAAAGAATGACCAATAAACAGTGACCAATAAACAGTTAAACGATTAAACGCTTGAGCTATGTTGGAGATCCTTCGCTCCCGAAGTATCGGGACAGGTAGCGCTCTTGATGACAAACTAGTGCCCAAGATGACGATGTAGGAAAGGAATTACTAATGAATAGCCACTAACTACTAGTTCCTAGCTCCTAACCAGCAACTACTAGAACAAAAACACCCCTCCCTTTGGGCACCCCTCTAAAAGAAGGGAATCTGGGAACTACTCATAGCTAAATACTAGCCACTAAAGATAATTAACCAGCATTAAAGAGACCCTTCTCTCGAATAATCGGGACAAGGCTGCGCTTTAGACGACAAAGGGCCAGTGAGTGTTCAAAAGAGATTCTTCGTTGTACTCAGAATGACAAGCAGGGCTACCGAGATGATGATTTAGGAAAGGAATTGCTAATAACTAGACACTAATTACTAACCACTAACTACTAGTTCCTAGCCCCTAGTTCCTAACTCCTAGTTCCTAACCACTAAAAAAAACTGTCACATCAAGTTTTTTTTGGTGTCTATTAGACAGATATGAGATATACGATAATATTTTTCCTCTCCCTTTTATTTTCCTCTTCATTTGCACAAACAATGAAAATTGGAACCGCTACTTCTAACGTCGCATTCGATGGTTCAAAAGCACTAGCGTATACCTTTGAGCTTAAAAAAGGAGGTGTTTATATTTTTACCGTTCGCCAAAACAACATTGATGTAGAGCTGGCGCTTCTTGACCCTTCAGGTAAGCAAATAGCTTATATAGACGTGGCTGACGGAAATAATGGCTATGATAAAATTGACTTTACCGCCCCTGCAGATGGTTTGTACAAACTGGATATACGTAACGTAGAGAAAGAAAAAAAACCGAATGGAATGATTGAATTGAGCAGTAAGACGCTCAACAAAAAGGACATAGAGAACAGAAAAAAAATAGCGGAGTATCTGAAAAGTGAAAACGCTAAGGAAATCTCGACTATAGACATTAAACATTTTTGGGAAGCTTACGATCGGCTCGCGTTTGCCAAAACGATGCAAGACAGCGTTGATGTCATTCAATCCGTCTACTTAGATCGGGCTACTGAGGGATTAAAGGAATTCCAGAAAGTAAGATATTTCTCAGCAGAGTTCTTTGTAGAGAGGATTGGTAAATACAAAAAATACTATCAAAGCGTGAGAAAAAATACAACGCTCGTTCTAAAGATGGAAGATATTGGTTTGGTTATTGCCGACTTTAAAAAAAGATATCCAGCAGCACGTGCTGCAAAAGTATGCTTTACAATTGGTCCAATGTCTACCGGTGGCACCATTTATTACGACTATGTGTTAATAGGTGTTGAAATGATTGCGGGAAGCAAGGACTGTGATATTTCGGAAATTACCAACGAGAACTTAAAGTCTGATATACTGTCTCGTAATGCGGACGATATAACTGCTCATATTAAAGAAACGGTGGTTCACGAATATGTGCACACCCAACAGAAAAAAGTAGCCAATGATGCTTGTAAATGTCCACTTCTTGAAAATATCATTAAAGAAGGTGTAGCTTCCTATATTTCTGAAAAACTACTCTTGCAGAAAAAAGAAAATATTAGTCGAGCTGATTTATATGTAAAAGCACATGAAAAACAGCTTTGGCAAGAACTAAAAAGCGAACTATGTACCAGTAACCTTAGTCAATGGCTATTTAATGCGGCCACAAGCAAAAATCGTCCAGGAGATCTGGGATACAGAATAGGTTATTATATTGCTGAAGCTTATTACGAGAATGCTACAGATAAGGAGTTAGCACTTAAGGAAATGATTGAAATGAATCATCCTCTTTTATTTTTGGATAGAAGTAGGTATGATGTTAAAATGAGGTGATTTGAGAATGGGATAATAAGTTAATTAACCAATTAGCTTATTAACTAGTCCCTAATTCCCATCAATTAATTTCTTCCATTTCCTAATCCTTCCCCTGGCATTTGTGTAAGGCGAAGAAGTATTGAATTGGATCATCCGGCCTAAAGTCCATTTGCCATACCATTCCCTATCATAAAGCTCTTCATTAGATTTTTCAGCAATCATCGCTTGCAAATCAGCTACTGTTTGATCTAGTAATTGTTGTAACGTGATAAAATCTTCATGCTGATAGTCGGTATAAAACTTTTGAGCCAATTTACCCAGCTGGTTCCACTGATAACCTGTCTCTGGAAAATCTACAGACAATCCCTGCGTTTTTTTATTTACCCATTTTAGTACGAGCTGTCCCCAACCAATTAGGTACGCCAGCACGTTGTTTACACTTATGAATGTCTCTTTGGCATGCCCTTCCAGTTCTTTGCGCTCTGCATTTTCCGATGTAATGGAAAGCAGTTCGTTTTGAAGTTTATTGTAATTAGTTTGAATGGCAGCTTGCAATTCGGCCTTATGTTGTGGTACAGCCATATTGTTTCTTTTAAGGTACTCCAAAGCTAAGGTTTATTGTAAGATAAAAATGTGACGATGAGCATATTCTAATCAATGAGATAATTTAAAATGCGATAATGAGCCAATTAGCCAAGAACAAATTAACCCGTTAGAAACACCCCACCCGTTGGACACCCCTCTAAACGAGGGAAATTTGGGAACTACTCATGGCTGAATACTAACCACTGATACCTAGTTTCTAATATTCAATAAATGATTAACAAATTCTTTAGAGATTCCTCGTCGTTACACTTCCCTCGGAATGACAAATAATGTCCAAAGATTTTATGCTATGTAGCTTCTTCGCGGTTTCGGCTACGCTCGAAATGACGATGTAGGAACGGAATGGCTAATTACTAAAGACTAGCCACTAACTACTATTTCCTAACCACTAAAAAAACACCCCGCCCGTTGGGCACCCCTCTAAAAGAGGGGAATTTTGGGAACTGCTTATGGCTGAATACTAGCTACCTAATCTTACTAAAGCTGATTAGCCGACCTTCAAAGATCTCTCTCCCGAAGGTTCGGGATCGAGATGACAATGTAGGAACGAAATTGCTAATTACTAATGACTAACCACTAGCAACTAGCTACTAACCACTAGTTCCTAACTACTAATTCCTAGCCCCTAAAATAAAAACTCCCTATAGGCAAGCCTATAGGGAGTTTTTGTTTTAAGCGAATGCTTATTATTTGCTTACCGCAGTAGCTTTATCGATCAAGAATGATAATGAAGCTCTGTGTGCCTTAGTTTGTTCATCAGTGCTAGTAGCGGTTGCTAACTGACCTTTGATCTTTTGCAAGGTTGATAGTGCAGCAGCTTTACTAGCATTGTCGTAACCAGCTGGAGCAGCAACAATGGCAGCAGCAGCTTTAACATACTCTGATTGTAAATTCTGACGATACAAATTCACATTCCCTTTCAAATCAGCAGCAAAGATATTGTCTGTTAAATCGTTCATTACGCTTGCTACGGAATAAGTGTTGCCATATAAACCGCTGTTGTTTATCCTAGACAATGTAGCAGGATGTAGCAGTTGAGCCAAAGTGCTTAATTGCAAGCCTAAGAAAGAGCTTTGTGGTTTGATATCCTCATTATTACCAAAGAAACCAAATCCTCTACGTTGAATTTGCAAGTAAGGGAATAAAGCTTTATCAGCATCAAAAGCATTAGGTGCAAACACATAAGTATTCAATAATGCCAATGCTTTCTTTTGATAAGCCTCTGGTACTGGTGTAAAAGGTGCAGTAGTGGTTTCTTGTCCTACAAAGCTACGATCTACATATACCCCACCAACGTAACGGCTCAAAGCAGCAGCCATGCTAGCACGCTGACCATTCAATTGCATGTATTTACTACGTAAGTTTTGATAACTTTCACCTGGTTTTGCAAATCTCTCTTTCAATTTAGGGATCATGCTATTGATCAATCTGAAACGATCTTCGCCATAAGTAACCATATCATTGGTTTGGTCGTTTACGTTTACTCTTGGATCAATACCACCACCTGGGCTACGCATATCGTCTGCATCGTTACCAAAAGCCAATTGCGGATCTGTACTTCTGCTTAGGATTTTATTTAAGCCAGCTTCTTCATCTTTCTCCTCAAATGGTGTATAACCATATTCTATCGCCCATAAATCGTAAGGACCAGCTTTAGTGGTGTAATAATCACCTTGTTTGCTACGATCGCTACTTATGTTAATTGCTGGATAGTCCATTACTGAACCTTGTAAGCCAATTTTACGCGTTAAAGCTTTATCATTCATTTGTGCAGGACTCAACATCTGACTGGCTTTCATATTGTGGTTTAAGCCTAAAGTGTGTCCCATTTCATGCATGATCAAATAGTACAGGAATTGCTTGTGCATTTCTTTAACAGTTGCTGCTCTAGCGGCTTCAGATACGTTTGCATCTAACACCTCAATAGCTGCCAAACCAGTTTGATATTGCATGCTTAGTTCTTGCGCCAATGAACAGAAAGCCATATGGTTTTTATCACCATGGTTATGTGCGCCTTGTTGGGTTAAGGCTAATGCTTGTACCGGATTTTCCCAAGGCAGGTTCATGGCCATAGATGGGCCACCATTGTACAATTCATCCTGTACGGCTGTACCTGCACCAGATTTCCATTCTACCGTAATATCAGCACCTAAAATTTGTCCAGTTAACGGATTGTAAAAGCTTGGACCAATAGCACCATAAGATGGATAGGCTGAAGACACCCAACGAATTACGTTATAAGCAATATCAGAAGGATCCCAAGTCGCATTATCTGGCATTTGTTTCATCACCACCGCGTTTTTGAAACCAGCTTTTTCAAAAGCTTCATTCCATTTCTCGCCAGCTTCTTTAATGATTGAACGATATTCCACAGGAGTGGTATTTTCAATCCAGAAAACAATTGGCTCTACTGGCTCACTTAATTTTGCGTTAGGGTTTTTCTTTTTCAAGTACCAACGACTAATAAAATCCTTATAAGGAGTAGCACCTATAGAAGTTAGATTATCTACCTCTGCACCAAAATAACCTACTCTAGGATCATCTTTACGAGGTCTGAAATCATTTTGTGGAACTTCTAAGAAAGAATGCTGCATCTTAATGCGGACATATCTAGCATCGGTAATGTCTTTACCACCACCGTTTAACGGCATAGGGTTATCATAAGCCAAGTCTACTACAACATCTGTATTGCCATTAAAAGATTTAACGGTCTGGTATTTTGACTTAGCTACATTTAAACCACCTAAAACAAACATCGCCCCAGGAGGCAATCCAGGAGGAGTTGTTGGTTTAACAGGATCCAATTTATCACTCAAAAATAAGCCATCTACCGAAATCAGGTAACCACCATCGTCTTTTGCCGTAAATTTGTCTGCAAAAAACACCGCATCAGATACGTCTACGTTAGCTGCCTTACTTACAGGATTTGCTGGATCATAATAAAATGCTGTATTTTTCTCCAAAAACTCAATCTTATCATCAACCTGTTTAATGTTAAACAATTTGGTTTGTCTGATCATGTTTTGGTTTAAGAACAATCTGGTAGGACCGCCCATCGAAAAACTCTGATAGATATAATCTTTGTTCAACTGATCTTTCTTTACATACAATTGCAAGCTACCTGTAACAGTGTCTCTGTAAAGCGTGAACAAACCGTCAATTTTTTTACTTGATTTGGTTTTGTCAGCCACTGTAGGCTTGGGAGGGGTTGGTGGAGCGGCCACCTTTTTCGTGGTGTCGGCAGGTTTGTCTGCCTTTTTTGTTTCCTGAGCATTAGCGGTGAAAGCAAATAGCGCCGCTGCAGGAATTAACCATAAATGTTTCTTCATTTTAAAGTTAGTTAATGATGAGTTGATTGCGTGGTTAGAATTGCTTAATTCTTCCCTTTTTGATTTCTGGCAAGTTAATTAAATAGTCTTAAATATTAAATATCCTGCGATTCATTAGACGAGTTAAAAAAGTTAATGTTACAGGATGGTGTATGGGTTAATGAAATAATGTGATGATGAGTTAATATGATAATTGGATAATTGAGTGGGCTCCCTAAACTAATCCCAAAGTGTCGGGACTGCTCCTAACTACTAATTACTAACCACTAGCAACTAACTACTAGGACCTAACTACTAACTCCTAAAAAACATCTCCGCAGTAATAGGAAAATCCTCTCGCCCTTCGGGTTTAATATAAATGGGCTGTAGCTCCTTCCCTCCTTTTTTACGCAGGTACTCAATTCTAAAAGGATAAAAACCTTTTTCCAATGGTAGAATGTAACTTTCTTCGTTACCAGCTATCTTTCCTTGTACCGCTCCCAAAATCAATTGTCGGTTGAGGTATACTTTGGAGTCATCGTTACCATCTACCTTAGTGAAGATATAATAGCCGTTGGTTTTAATTTCTAAAAAGCCTTCCATTTTACAGGCAAAACCTTCTCCTCTATTGAAACGATTCAGTTCAAATCCTTTACTAGCAATACCTACAGAGTCAGGCTGAAGTTTATTCAAATCTGGCAATGTATCCCAAATCCCTTTAAAGTAAGCGAAGTGAAGTCCTCCTTGTTTAATTCCCTTAGGTTGTTTGAGGGCAGGAATCACCTTTCCAATAGTAAATTGTCCCATCGCCGAGCGATTGTATTCTTCTCTAACGCCTAATGATTTTAACGTGACTTTGGAAGATTTTGATAACAGCAAAGGAGTTTCTTGTCCTGATAATTGATTGCTGCTCCAAAGAGGTTCCGTTCCATTTGTAGTGAAACGTATATAAGCAGCAGCACCTACATTATAACAGATCAATGGAAATGGCTTATCCTTTAACACGATACCTGCCATAGGTTTCATCAAGATTCTTCGGGAAGCAGGATAAGCCTTTTGGGCAGCGTAAAAACCTCCATAAGAAAACTTCATCCCCTCCCAAAAGCCTTTGAACATGGTCGAGTAATGAGTTTCATCCGCATAAGCGGTACTTCGCCAACGCAAGCCATTAGGAGCGCTCTTTTGCAACAATGAATCGACGCCTGCAATTCCCATATCTCGATAAGGAGCTCCTTCCCTCCCTATCATCCATAGTGTATTATCCAGATTAGATGCTTGCTTAAAACTACTTTCCAGTTCTTTTTTCATATAAAACCCATCCCACCACAAACTAGGATCTATTGCCAGATAAGAAGTAAAAAGCGTAGGCTCTTTCAGGAAGGTATAAACAGTAAACAAACCTGCCATAGAAGCGCCGTAAAGCAAATGTCCTTTAGGTTTAACAGAAAATTTTTGTTTTAAATATGGTAACAATTCATCTTTTAAAAACTGGAGAAATTGAGTAGCTCCTCCTGTATAAGGTCCCGTTTTGGTTGGCGTAAAATCACGTTCTCGCATAGAGATACCATTTATGGATACAGCAGGAATACCTACCAATATGATATTTTGCGGAATAAATCCTTCGGACTGAAGGAAAGCAGTTTCCATTTTAATGGCGTTAGAAATTCCATCTAAACAAAAGAGCAATTCGTAATTTTCTTTAACTTTAGGATCGTAACCTTGCGGAAACACCAATTGTATGGTACGGCTTTGTTTAAGCACTTTGGAATAAAGCGAATCGACGCGTTGTTCCTGTGCAAAAACAGTACGCTGTATGGAACATAACAATAAGAGCAAAATAAGATAGGTTTTCATTGCAATAAGTTTTAAGGCTATGCTAAATGACAAGCTTTATTTTGAAATGTTGCGTGTATTTATAATATAGTGCTTAAACTTCTTTACCCACAAAAAATAAGGGGCTCAGATCTGTGCCCCTTATTCCAATTTAAGATATTAACGCCCTTAAGCTAGCTGATATTGAGCTGGATAAAGCTTTCTGAACATGACGTAGGTAACACTTACCATTACGAATGCAATGACGGCATCTGCTGCTGCACCTACTCCAATAACAGCGACTTTTGATCCGAAAGCAAATAGAATGTCGAAGAAAACTCCCGCAAACACCCATTCTTTTAATCTCAATAATCGGTTGGGAATTAACAGTACAATTACACCACTTACTTTAGCCACTCCCAGTAGATAGATAAAATGAGTTGGATAGCCTAATTGTTGAGTGATTTCCCAAACCAACGCATTTTTAGTAAGCTCGAAAAATCCACTAGCACCAAACCATAAAGAGGTTAAAACAACGCCAGTCCAATAGATAATTTTTGTGATTTTAGTGTTCATGATTTCTAATATTAAGTTTTATTGATTTTTATTTTTAAATGATAATGATTAGTTGGCAGTCAATATTGCTCTGGTTGCACCATGAATAGCCTTGGTATTTTTTCCCTGCAACAGGCCAATAATTTCCCAACCTTCCCTATTATATTCCTTAGGTAACGTGACTTTAACTTGGCCTTTCTCTAACTGATTTAATGGAAATGCCTGTAAACTTCTTACAATCTGTGCATGGCTAAGGGTGAGCCCTTGGTTTTCTCCTCGTTTAATTTGGTGAACGGCACTTTTTTGCACCACTGCAATCATCAATTCATCCTCATCGGCTTTATCGTTCACCTGATAATTAAGCATCAGTTGACCATTGTACAGTTCCCCATTCAATTGCAACTTACTGGTGGCCTTGCCACTAAGTCCGCTAACCAATGCTAGATTTGTAGCGACAGCATCTGAGCCTACAAATTCTGTTTTACCGTTAACCACCACTTGTGGGGTATAAATGCGAGTACCGAATTTTGTAGCGTATTCATATTGTCGCTTGCTATAATCGGGATTACTAAACACATCTCTCCAACCTTGATGATCCCAATAATCAACATGGTAAGACAGTACATATACGGGTTGATTGCCAGCTTGTCGTTGTACTTTAGCAAGTAATTCATCTGCTGGTGGACAACTAGAACAGCCTTCGGAAGTGAAGAGTTCTAAGACAACGAACCCGTCGCCTTTTATTTTGAGTGATTTGGAGGCCGACGAAATGTTGGCAAGGACAAGCGTGAACAGCAGGATTGCTGTAAGCACGCAAAGCATGGTGATGTGAATCTTTTTCATAATTTGAATCTTTAATTTGATTCAAACTTAGGGCTAAGTACCCCTTGAAAACAGCAGATTCGGGCTGAAACGGACAATGTGAACCGCCAGCTAGACAGAGCGGTTCATCAACAGTTTTTAGATTAACGGTTCTCCATCCAAGAGAGAAACGCAGAAGATTTTTCTTTATTAATGAGCAGCTTTTCTGGGGTCTCTATTAACAACTTTACATACAGTTTGCGCAGGAAATAATGTTCAATTTCTTTAATTGCACTAAAGTTGACCAAATACTGCCTGTTAACCCTAAAAAACTGCTTTTGTGAAACTTGTGCAGCTACCTGATCCAAGGACTGGTTCAAGGAAAACTCCTGTCCATCAAAACACATGATGGAAGTAGATTCATTTCGGATATAGAAAAAGGCAATTTGAGCCACCTGTACCGTTGTGTATTTTTGGTGTTTAAACACAAGGAAACTTGTCTTTTCGGCAGGCTGGCTGATTTGACTTAGCAATGCACTCAATTCGGGAACGGTCTTTTGCTGAAAGAAATTCTTTAGGTCGTCCACTTTCCCCATGGCTCTTGCGATGTCTTCTTTGGAGAAGGGTTTCAGCACATAATCTACACCATTGCGTTTAAATGCTTCGAGTGAATATTCATCAAAAGCGGTGCAAAATACTACAGGACAATTGATTGTTACTGATTTAAAGATATCAAAGCTTAAGCCGTCGGCTAGTTGAATGTCCATAAAAATCAAATCGGGCTGCACTCCATTTGAAAGTCCAGACACCGATTCTTCAATGCTTTGGTAAGGCCCTGTAATGGTTGCCGAGGGCTTTAATTCCTTTAATATATTTTCAAGCGACTTCGCTGTTCTCAGCTCGTCTTCAATGATGGTGATGTTCATAAATCAATGGTAGTTTTACTTTAAATATTTGCTGGTCATTCATTATTTCTACCTTTTTATCCAGCAAATGACTGTATTTGAGTTCGATATTATTAAGTCCAACACCTAAAGAATTCTCTTCGCTATTTTTTAATTGCACCTGATTTTCTACCACTAATTTATCATCTTCACCGTAAATCTTGATATTTAATGGCTTTTGCAGGGAAACGATGTTGTGTTTTAAACAGTTTTCTACCAACAATTGCAACGTGAATGGCGGAATCAGCGTATTCAGCACTTCTTCATCTAGCGTACTGATAAAAACAAATCCATCGTCGAATCTGGCTTTCTGTAAAAAAAGGTAGGCATTCAGAATTTCCATTTCCTCTCTTACATGAATAAGATCAAGCTTGCGACTCTCTAGGGTATAGCGGTAAAAGTTGGCTAACTTCAAAATAAAATCTACCGATTGTTCATCCCTGCTTTCGACCATAGCCTTAAGTGTATTAAGGCTATTGAAAAGAAAGTGCGGGTTTACCTGTTGTTTAAGCAAGTCGTATTGTGCACTAAGGTTATCATTTCTAAAGCGTTCCAATTCCATATTTACGTGCTGGTTCTCGTAGTTCTGCTGCAGGAGGTTAAGAAACATATAAAAAACCAGATTGATTAATATGCCTCGTACTTCAACCATTAGCATGGTAGGCCCAAAATCAATATGCGAAAGTATTAGTTGTTGGATATAGGCAAGTCCCAACATTACCACAAGACCAAATAGTAAAGATGCAAGCAGTTTTTGATAGGATATTTGTTGCCGCTGTGTTTGCTTGCTTTTTTTTGAAAGCATATAAATATTGAAATACCACATGGTTACCGCAAAAGCGGAAGTGATACCAGCATTTACAGCAGCCTCCAAAAGATTAAATTGATGAGCGGCAAGTTGAGGTACTGAAGACAATAGTCCTATTACAATGGAACTGCTCCAAATGATGGTATTTGAGATCCTATAACTTGCTTTCTTCATGGTTTGGCTGTCTGTGACCAAATGTATTGATAAAATCGCAAGGCTGCTCACGCTAACTAAGGTCGTGGTATTTTCAACATTAGAGATGCAGCCTTGGATTGAGCATTTTACCAGTATCATTGATGATACCAGTGATTTATATGCTTACTGAAATTTCAACATTAATGTTATTTCTGCTGGCTTTAGAATATGGACAAGTTTTATGCGCTGCTGCTACTATATTTTTAGCTTCATCGGCAGTTAATCCTGGTAAGCTTACCTGTAACCTAGCTTGTAAGGCAAATCCCTCCTCTCCTGTTCCCAAGTCAACTTCAGCGTATACAGCAGTTCCTTCTGGAAGTTTGATTTTAGCAACAGCGGCATTATGCTGCATAGCACCTATAAAGCAAGCAGACCAGCCCGCTGCAAAAAGTTGTTCAGGGTTGGTACCTTTCCCTGTGCTGCCTGGACTAGACAAGGTGATGTCTAAACGGCCGTCGGTGCTTTTTGCAGTGCCCTCACGACCTCCTGTGATGTGAACTTTGCCTGTATATAAAACTTTCGAGATTAATGATGAACCTGTAGCGGTAAAAACGATTTGATTTTCCATAATATTTATTAATTAAATTGTTTAAATGGTGATTTATGAGTGATAAAATTTAACGAAGCCAAGAAGCAAGTTCAAGGATTGCATTTGCAAAAGCTTGCGGTGCTTCTTGCGGCAGATTATGGCCTACGCCTCCAATGATGGTATGGTGAACATATTTTCCCTTAAAGCGATTAGCATAGCTGGCCGAATCTGGATGCGGAGCGCCGTTAGCATCTCCTTCTAAGGTAATGGCAGGAACAGTAATTGCTGGTGCGGTAGCCAATTTTGTTTCCAAGGCATCATATTTGGTTTCTCCCTTACTAATGCCTAGTCTCCAACGATAATTATCAATGACGATTTTTACATGGTCAGGATTATTGAATGATGCCGCAGAACGTTGATAAGTGTCTTCGCTGAATTTCCAAGCAGGTGAAGCTGTCTGCCAAATCAATTTGTTAAATTCAGCTGTATTGGCTTGATATCCCGCTTGTCCTCTATCGGTTGCAAAATAATACTGATACCACCAAGAAAGTTCAGCCTGCGGTTTTAACGGAACCTTATTAGCATTTTGACTACCAATCAAATAGCCACTAACAGAAACCAGTCCCCTAACTCTTTCTGGCCACAATACCGCCATGATATCAGCAGTACGAGCACCCCAATCAAAACCACCCACAATGGCATTTTTTATACCAAGGGCATCCAAAAAAGCAATCATGTCTACTGCAAGGGCAGATTGTTGACCATTACGAATGGTGCTATCGGAAAGGAAACGCGTACTACCAAAACCACGTAAATATGGAATGAGTACTCGATAGCCCTTTGCGGCTAAAATATCTGTAGCTTCTTTATAGCTATAAATATCGTAGGGCCAGCCATGAATAAGCAAAATAGGTTCACCAGACACTGGCCCTGCATCTACATAGCCTACGCTAAGTAAACCAGCTTTTACTTGTTTGATATGACTGAATGGATCATCAGACTTTTGATAAATATTTTTTGGTTTGATAGCATTTACTTTTGCCTCAGTAGTTGAGATTAGACCTAACTGTGACCCTAATATAAGCGCTATGATGATGAAACATTTTGTAAGAGTGGATTGATTTTTCATTGTGTTTTCTTTTGCTAATTGATATTCAAAATTAGTGTGTGTAGTACTGGTTCTGAAGCAACATCTGGTTGAAGTAGACAAGTTGAACCGTGAAATAGACAACCGATGGGTTGATGTTTATTCGACTTCTTCTTCAAAGGACTTTTTCCTTCTTGATTGAGAAATGATCATCCCACAGTTTTGCGGATCTCGCTCAAATTTACTAGTCGATATTGTCCAAAATGAGGCTAGGGCAATTAAGCTTGTGAAGATTTTTTTCCGGATACTGATGATTTTATTTTCCATAACTACTAGGTTTTTAAGCTTTTTGATTACTTAAAACTAGGGAGCAACAGCCTAGAAAATAGTTAAGAAACCCCGAAGTAGACACATACAGGTTTGACTTAGACAAGCTGATAGCTGAAACAGAAAGTTAGCCCTTAATAAGGATTTGACGAAGCTGCAAATCCAGCTTGAAATATGTTATATTACTGTTCAAAATGAAAGAGCCTTTAACATTCGTCAAAGGCTCTTTCATCGGGTTATAGTAGGTAAATTTCATCACAGGAGAATGATTATAGGCTTATAAAGCAAAATATTTCCCTTCCGTCTCATCACTTCACTACAACATTCAACCCTTCGTTCCAATATTTATATTCAGGAGTATAATACAAATACACGTTGCTAGCTTTAGCTTTGTAAACACCCGGTATATCTGCTTTTAAATCTAGGTGGATGTTTTTTGTTTCCTTGGCCGCAAAACCCATCCAATACAGCACTAAATAATTGTCAAAAATTTCGTAATAAGCAATTTGTCCCTTTTCCATCAGTTCTTTCAACTGCCAAGCTTGTATAGAAAGTCCTCCCGGCACACCTATTTTAGCGGTAGACATGGCCTGCAGCGCATTTTCCTTATTGGTTACAGCAACGGTCATCCTTACCGTTTCGCTGGTATTTACCGTGCTGGAACTTAAAGAGGTAGTTATGGATAAACTGGCCTTCGCTGCAGTTGGTGGAGTAAAAGTTTGATAAGCAACTTCAAGATTATAGGGCACACCCATTCCTTCATTTTTATAACGAACCGAAAAGGTATTTTTACCTTCGACCAAATAGGTATCAAGCGCTTCATTTTCGTTCAGTTGCTTACCATTAATTACAAAAACCACTTCATTGTTTAGCAATTGTTTTTGGTTAAGTTTTGCATATTCCACTACGGCATCTAAGGCCATTACGGTGGCTTGCGTAGAGCCATAACCATAATATGATTTTTCGTTCATGATCTTTGAAATCAACTTAGCTACCAAGGCTAGGTCGGGATTAGTACCTCGCATTAAAGCCAGAGCATAAAGCGACATTGTTTCGACTCTTAACGAGGCATCGCGGGAATTCACTACACTAGTTGCTGCATACAAATTGTGTTGTTTGTAATTAGTATTCAAGGCGTCCATCAACCTTGTATAATCAGCAGTATTTTTTAAATTACTTGCAGCAAGGGCCATCAAAGCTAACTGGTACGAATCATTTGACATTAGTACATCGGCTAACGCCGTTTGATATTCGTTTGTGATCTCTTTGCCAAATCCAGCGGCCGTAATGGCATAAACAATATAAACATTGGCAATTGCGCCTGGTACTGAAGCAAATTTGTCGTAGCCGCCAGTAGCCAACCGGAAACCTCCTCGACCGTTCCTACGTTTCAAAAGAAAATCTTTAGTTCGCTTCAACATGGCTTCATCCACTTCCACAAATTCCTTCATTGCGGTAAACTCCAATAATCCGTAAGCGGTAAGTGCCTCGTGTGCTGGTGTTTTCCCAAACCACTCAAATCCATTTTCAGCGGTTTCATAGCCCACCAATCGCTTATAACCGTTCTTTAAATAGTTAAGTGCTTTCTCTTCAATAGCAGGGTTCGATTTTCCTACTTGTTTCAAATATTTCAAGATAAAAACATTTGGATAGGTAGTAGAAGAAGTTTGCTCAAAACATCCATAAGGCTCACGTAACATCGATTCTATTCCATTTACCAACTGTCCCTCTACATCTTTATACAAAGAAAGTTTGGGTATTAAGGTGCCTTCAATCATTTTACTGATGGTAAATTGATGCACCGCAGATTGATTTCCAGAAAAGGTCTCAATTATGGGAAAGCCTTTAGGGTAAGCGCTAATAGGTAAAGTTAAGGCTTCGCTTTCCCCCTCAGCGGTCACCTTAAATTGTATATTGCCCGTCACTTTCTGCTCCACCGTAATTGGTAGCAATACCAGTTTAGAACTATCCCGAGCTATTGAAATTTGTTTTGTGAAATGGCCGGCGCTAATCCCTGCAGGCAAATTCATCGCAATATTAGCAACCAGCGTTTTACGACTATTATTCTTAATGACTAGCGGTAACTTAACCTTATCGCCCACAGTAAGGTAAGGAGGTATTTTCACATCAACATTCAGCTGGTTAATAGTGGCATAGGTAAAATCGGCATTACCAAGCATGCCATTATATCCAATTCCTTCTGCCATTGCTCTAAAAGTAGTGGTAGCATCTGAGTTATAAAACTCTACTTTGGCGGTTCCATTTTTATCGGTTTGCACTACAGGGTTCCAATAAATAGTTTCCCTAAAATCAGTACGTTCAGAGGTTTGGGGAGTTTGGTAAACTGGTACATAAAACTTTTTAACCGCGGTAAACTGTGGCCCAGTAACCTTTACGTATTCCATTTCAAATTTTGCTTTACCAGTAACGTCCCATTTTAACCTTCCTCTATGACCATTGGTCTTGGAAGTAATTAAGATTACCCCATTTGAAGCTCTAAAACCATAAACAGCCACTGCCGCCGCATCTTTTAATACGGTGATCGTATTAATATCGTTGATGTCAATTTGGTTAAGTCCTTCCTTTCCCATGGCCACGCCATCAATAATCAATAAAGGCTCATTATTCCCCGGCAAAGAACCAGCACCACGTATTTGCACCACTGGAGCGGCTCCAGGATTAGCCTGTTGTTTAACCACTAAACCTGCAATCTTACCTTGTAATGCATTAACCACTCCGTTATCAACATTATTAATTTGTTCCGGGGTAACCGTAGCTACGCTGCCGGCAATGTTACGTTTCAATTGCCCTCCGTAAGCAACCACCACCACTTCATTAAGTCCCTTTTCATCATTCCCGAATAAAAAGGCCTTCTCCTCTCTTTTTTGCTGTTTTTCAATGGTTTTAGCTTTCTTTATCTCACCAATACCTTCATTAAACTCTCGCTTGGTTAAATTCACCAAATCCGATGGCTGAAATGAATAATTAAGTCCAGTTTGGAGTAACATAATCTTAATTTTCTGACGTTTTTTTCCTTTCGCCAAAACCAAGTAATCTCCCGCCCTATCTAACGATTGAAAATAAAACAATCCATCCTTAGCAGTTTTTAATTGTACTACCTTTCCGTTATTTACATTTTCTATTAAAAAAACGTCAGTACTAACATGTTGCTCACGCTCATCTACCACTTTACCAAGCACAGTGATATTCTCACCAAAGCCAAACTTAAGCTGCTTTGATTCAGCTACTGTTTCTATAAAATCAAAATACCTATAGCCCTGCGTTAGCATCAACAAATCAAGTGCAATAGCAGCTTTAGGCTCATTTTTTTTGAAGTAAAATTGCGGTTCCTCTATTTTACCTTTCAACTCGGAACTTAACAACAACCACGATAGGATATGATTTTGTTTATCATCGGCAAAAGACCAAAGCTTGTCATCAACCACTGCTAGTGAAAGATTAGAAGGAATAGGCTTCCCTCCCTCATCTTTGGTGACTATCGTTAATTTCACCTTTTCGCGGGGCAAATAATTTTGTTTATCTGCCGTAATGGTAACCGACAACTGCTTATGTCCGTTTAAAAACAGTAAACGCTCTGCCAAAGGCTCACCTGTTTTAGCCGCTAAAGTAAACTGGGCAATGCCTACTGGAAACAGTCGCTCTTCTATCGTAAACTCATTTAAGCCTTTTTTTAGTGATAGTGATTTAGTGTAATAAGTGATTTCTTTACTCTTTCCGGTAAGAATAATTTCCTTAGAAGAAGAACTGTTAATCTGTAAGGTTATTTTTTCGTTTTGTTTAGTAATACGAAGTGTAACTCCTTCCTGAGCTACCTTAGGTAAGGTATATTGTTGATTATTGTTTTTGTGAGAAACTAAGGAAGCCTTGTAATTTAGTCCATAAGCTGGTAGCAGTTTAAATTTCCCCATTCCAAATTTGTAGCTTTCGAAATTGGCGATGGTATTCCCTTTATCGTCGGTAACTACACCTTTCACATCTACGGGTTTGCCAAACTCGTTCACGGCCTTAAAAGCCACCACCGTCTCCATTCCTGCAACCATATTTCCGCCCTCTGGCATAAACTGAAGATCTATTTTATGGAGGACAATAGGGATGCTCCTGGAAATAGACTCCACAAAGGAATCATGTTTGAAAGTTACCGTTAGCAAACCATCGGAAGTTGCGAGGTCTTTAGGCAAGGAAAACACGATTTTAGCTTTACCTTCTGCATCTGCTTTCAAGGTTTTTGTCTCTTTTACCACACCGTCAATTGCTACAACAAAATTCCCCGTATAATCCGCTAAAGGTTTATTATCTAAGCTTTTGATAGAGAAATCTGCACTTACCTTACTCCCTGGCCCATATCCTTTTTCTGGGAAATCGAGTTTCATTAATAATCTAGGAGTGATTACTTTTTGAACGGTAAATTCCTTGGTAAAAAAAGTGGCCTCTTTTTCATTCATCATCCATGAGGTGTAGGCCTTAATTTTATATAACCCACCTACAGCATTTTCGGATATCGTAAAGGCACCTTCGGCATAGCCATTTTCCACTTTATAGGATTGTTTTTCGGCAACTGTACCAGATGGACTGATGATTTCTACATAAGCAATTTTACTTAATGCTGAAGGACGATGATCAGTACCATTAACCAAATATAATTTGAAGAACAAGCTTTCGCCTTGTTTAAAAAAAACATGATTGGTATGGAGATAGATTTTTTCTTTTTGATACTGTTTTGATAACTGAGCCATGGATGAAGTAATGGCTCCTATACATAAAATTAAAAACAAATAACGAGATAGCTTTTTCATAAGATTAGAATTGAACGGAAACACTTAGACCAAAAGTTCTTGTAGAGGGAAGGTTAAAAAAGTCAAGCCCTTGTGCATTTGCTTGATCATAAAGTAATTGTTCTGGATCACCTCCTTTGTAGGCTGTCCAAACAATCAATTCTTTGGCATACGCTGTAAAACCTATATTTTGGGCAATTTTCTTTAAGGGTAAGCGATAAGTGAGCGAGACATTACGTAAACGGATGGCATCTCCTTTCTGCAAGTAATCTGTGGCTACGCCACTTGGCCCATACCTCAGCCATTTTGCTTCACTTAATGGCCTGGTAGGGTCGTAAAAACTAATCGGTTTATGATTAGGTTGACCGCTGGTAGTTACGCCTTCAAAAATATAACCGGTTACCTTCCTTTCAACAGCTGAACTCGCACTACGTCCGTAATAATCTAACAAAGCCTGAGTGCCATTCCAAACATCGCCTCCCTTTCTGTATTCCCAATCCATGCTTAGGGTCAGACTCTGTTTGACAATTAAGTTTTGTGACCATTTTAGGGTAAAATCTGGAATAGGATTGCCAATCACTGTTGGCGTATTGTTCACGATAGGAAAGCCATCATTAGCAATAACCGTACGACCTTGTTGATCTTTCAAATAGCTATTGCCAACCAATACTCCTAACGGCTGCCCTGCTACCAACGCTTTATTGATGGTTGAAAATCCAGCGATAGGTGTAAAATTATAGCCTACGTTTACACTTTTAACTTTATTGGTCCATTTATAAAATGATATTGATTGGCTGAACATGAGCTTTCTCGACCATCTTGTACGATAGGAAAATTCAGCTTCAAATCCGCTAAAACGAACATTAGCTAAATTTTTAAGCATAATATTACCCATTTCATTCACTGGAAAAACCTCATTCTGGCTATTTCTGATAAAATAAGAAGCGATAAATTGCAGGGGATAGCCTTCACCCACCTCAAGTTTAGTGGTAAATTCTTTGTTTTTCACCGGCCTTAATGCAGTAAAGCCTATGGCCTCTTTATAAGGTAAAAACTTGAAAGCATCTACTGGGCTTAATTGTGTTAATGAATAAGAGGCATAAGATGTGGCTGGTACAGGTTCAGTATAAAATTCGCTATAGTTAGCTGCTAGCTTTACTGAATTTATTGGACGTCCTAAAAGGTGGGGAAATTGAACGAACCCATCGATGCTAGGAAGAAAATATACACCCTTTGTAAAGGTTGAAGACTGATAAGTTTTATTACCAGCAGTTACACCTGCACGTACATCATAGGCATCTAAAATCGTTTGATAACTCAACAAAAACTCATTAACAGAACGTTCATAATTATAATTGTTATTAAGCGGCAAATAAGCAATGTCTGATTTATTCTGTGTATGGTTATATCCGAGTTTCGCAGTCGATTTAAGTTTTCTTTGATTATAATCAATATCCAATCCCAAGTAGCCGTCGATTGTAAAACGATGATCTTTTTTCTCGCGTGCCAGAGGGAAACCTTGATCAAAAAAAGCTGTACCAGCTTTTAAAGCTTCATTTGACTGATGATTAGTTGTTTCTAGCGTTGAGCTTAATCCGAGCGTTAATATGTCGGCTCTAAACTTGGCAGAGAGATTAGCAGTTTGTTGCATCGACTTTGCGCTGTGCCCATTATCTATCAATAAATAATCAGGGTTGTCGCTCTCACTTCCATAACGACGTTGCACATTTGGTGATAACAAGGCACCTGCTTTATTATGAAAACTTACAGGCGCAAGCAAGCTGTTTTGGTATGCCCTATTTAAAAACCCACCTCTGTTTTCATTGCTAAAACGGGATTGGTAAGCAGTATAGGCGCCCGAAAAAGTAAATTGATTTAAGGTGGCGTCAAAATTCGCAGTAATATTGTTAAACGAATTGCTATTGTAACGGATTATCGACCCTTCATTTCCCAGCCCGGCTTTAATCCCAATATTCCAAATGTTTCTATATTCCAAAATTTTAGATGCCCTAAAAGAGAGGAGTTGCTTTTGCACTAAGCCAGTCCTTAAAATCCCATTATCAAAAGTATTTGCTGCCAAACCACTACCTGTTCCCTTATCTACTAGTTTACCATTGGGATCGTAGGCGTAAGGTATACCATCGTACTCCAAAGAAGATAATGATGGGCCGTAGCTAAACATTTCTCCCGTTTCCGGACCTCTCCATTGTGGCTTTCCTCCAAAACTCTGTCCTTGTGCATATTCATTTTGCAGTGCGGGTGTGCTATTGGCCGATTTAAAAGCCCAAGCTGAGGTGAAAGTACCACCAAATTCAATATACTTTTTAATTAACGGATTGATCACAAATTGCTTGTTGACCAACTTAACGCCTGCTACAGGTAATTTAATGGGATAAGCTCTATTCAACTGCCAGCTCTTTAAGGTGTCCACCTTTTTTTTAGCTTTATTAAACGTATCAGGTTTAATGAGAGAAAGATAGTCGTTGGAAATAACGGGTTTTACCTGCTCCTGGGCAAGTAAGGTATACGGGAAAAGTAACAAGAGGAGTAGCTATTTGTACATAGCTTAATTTAGATGGTCCGTACTTTTTAACTAACATATAGATGCACGATTATAAAAAATCCACAAACATCTAAAAGAAACATTGCTATCTCACTCAACTACAACACAATAAAAACCATCACACTTTATGACTTTCAAAAACATCAAGGTAATTATCGATGTATCATAGCAACATTATTTCTCAGAAAAGCAAAACAGACCATCTAAAAATAAAATGGTCTGTTTTTGTCAAGTATTAGGGTTTTCAAATGATTTAACGGCTACTCCACCTCAAAAACCGCTTGTATTTCTACCGGGGAGTTCAAGGGAATAGAGGATGCACCAAATGTAGCGCGGGCATGCTTTCCTTTCTCGCCAAAAATCTCCACAACAAGATCGGAAGCAACGTTCATTAAAGCAGCATGTTTGGTATAATCATCTTTCGTATTAAAAATACCAGTTAACTGTACGCAACGCTTTACCTTATCTAAATCCCCATCTACCGCCTGCGCAAGCACTGCAATCACGTTCAACATCGTCAGTCTGGTGGCTTCTTTCACCTGTTGCTCGGTAAGCTCTCTGTCTAATTTGCCTGCATAAAGCAACTCTCCTCCTTTTAATGCCACTTGGTTAATAAACACCAAATTTCCCGAACGTACGTAAGGCTCGTAATTACCTGCAGGTTTAGGAACATTCGGCAATACAATATTTTTGTCTTTGAGCACCTTATTTACCGACCCTACTAATGTTCCTTTAGTAAAAGTCCCTCTTAAAGCTTGGGCAACTCTTGCGAAATTGCTGCCTTGTAATGCTGCCAACTTGCGCTCGCTGTCACTTGGCCTGTCCACCCCTTTGAGGGAAGCCAAATTGGTAGTGCCCAATACACTGTTGCCCTGCGGAATGCTTTTATCTATCATTTCATCACCTCTTATTCCGTTAGGTACCAACACCATTCCATGTACCGCTAAACTGTTATAAAAAGATTGAAGTGCTAAATCTCTACCTGCACCGCTGCCGGCAGACATGAATACCGTTGCAGGCATACCTTCTAAACCATGGCTAGACCAAATTTTAACCGTTTTAGATAAAAATTCACTCATGGCTGTACTGATGTTACCGAAATAAATGGGTGACCCAAAAGCGATGCCATCGTAAGTTGTCAGTTCTTCTACATTGGCCAAGGGCAAATCTTTAAGCTTTGGATTTTCACTCATTGCCACCTTTTTAATTACCGCCTTCACCCCGTCACGACTTTCTATTCCTTTGGCTACTTCTTTAGCCAATTCACAGGTCCCTCCTTGATCAGAATGGATCAATACTAATATCCTGGTTGTTTTTTCTTGTGCCATCATCTCTTTGGTTGTTAAGGCTAAAACTATTAAGATAAGAAATTTAAAAATGCTTCTCATGTTGATATGATTTGATTAATTATTGTTAATACGATTGAGCCTATTATGTGTCTATGTAGTTATATTTTATTTTTAATGAACCACATAGACACATAGCGCACGGTTCTAAGAGACAATTCTTAAAGAACCAAATGCTTCTCATGTTAAGATCATTTGATTATTTATTGTTAATCCCGTTAGGCTTATTATGTATCTATGTGGTTCGAAAAATATAACCACATAGATACATAGTGATATGATTTGATCAATGTTCTTCGATAAATCTTGGTTTGGCAGCTCTTCTGCCCAAGATGGTCATGATGATGATGACCAATAGTAAAAAGTAAAACGAATACGTCCATGTGCCTGAAGCATCATGCAGTGCACCGAATATTGGAGGGCCAAAGGCAGCAATCATATAACCTACTGATTGGGCTTTTCCCGAAACCTTCACCAAACCATGTCCAGTTTTGCTTTTCATCGAGAAAAATAGAATTGCTAAACTAAAGGCAGATCCACTAGCCATTCCAATCAGTACCGCAGCTAAATAAACATACGTTAGTTGAAAAAGAGGCAACAAAGCAATTCCTGTGAACATCATCCCTCCAATTCCGAAAACCATCCATTTCTGGTCTTTCAACCTAGTGGCTAGCACAGGACTAATAAAAAGTACCGGCATCATAGCCAACTGTATCACCAATAACACCATTCCCGTATCAGCTCTCTTCATTCCATAATCAGAAAGTATACTTGGCAATAAGGCTACCAAACAGTAGTATACCAATGATTGCAGGCCCATAAATACGCTGATGTACCAAGCTTGTTTAGAACGAAACACATTAAATTTAGCTACAGCCGCTTGTGTATTGTTGGCATTGCTCTCCTTATCGTTGAGCATCAAATTGGTAACAATGGCCAACAGGGCAAGTGCACTTGAAATTACCCAAACACCTAAAGATCCTTGCCATTGTAACTGGGTAATTTTTCCGATGGCAATACTAAAACCTGAAGCCAATGCGGCAAACACGTTCATCGCTACAGTAAACACACCAGTCATGATGCCTATTTTGTGAGGAAAAACTTTCTTGATATAAGCTGGCACTAATACGTTCCCCACACAAATTCCTATCCCCAAAAGAAAGGAACCAAGGTATAACGTAAACATTGTACCATAAACACGCAAGTAAAGTCCAGCCATCAATATAAGTACAGAAGCTAAAAGCATCTGTCGTACTCCAAATCTTAGGGCCATGGTCACTACCGCTATCGATCCCAATGCAAATACGGCAAGTGGAATGGAGGTAAGTAAACTTGCCTGAACATTTGTGAGATGGAAATAGGTATTAATCTCCACTAATACTGGACTTAATGCCGTAATTGGCGCTCTGAGATTACTCCCTACCAATAAAATTACAGCTAAACTGGTGACATATTGTGCTATTTTTTTCATGATCTGATTGAATATTTACAAAATTAGGTTTAGCGTTTTTATTAACTTTGCCAAAAACGCCATGCAAAACGACAACACTAAATGTGGATTAACAGAAGGTTCGGAAGGAAATTATACCGACCAGCTCGAAATTGATGCTTTTGTATGGTACCAGCACGATTGGAAGCATGACAAGTACGAACATTCTCATTTGCGCCATCAGTTAACTTATGTAGAAGAGGGCTACCAATATTTCCACATTGCAAAAAGAACCTATTTAGTACCGCAGCACCATGTTATTTGGATACCGTCGGCCATCTCCCATCGCATAAGCTCAGAGGCAAATACGGTCAACTTGATGACGGTGTTGTTCAAAACGGTTCCAAATATGGATTTCTATAAAGAGGTACATGTATTTCCCGCGCCAGCAGTACTCAGAGAGATGCTGTTATACGCTGGGAAATGGAGCAAATTATCCACTGAAGATGGAGAACAGGAAATATTTCTTGCCGCTATGCGTAATAGTCTTCCGTTTTTTTGCAATGATAATGAAGCCTTACAAATCCCTATTCCAAGTGATCAACGACTTATTTCTGTTTGTGATTACATCAATGCCAACTACCAATATAGCCTTAATCTAGACGTACTGGCTACTAAGGCAGCGCTTTCTGTAAGAAGTTTACAACGCATTTTTAAAAAGGAAACAGGCATCACACTTCAAAAATACATGCAGCTGATACGCATCCTTAAAAGTATAGCATTGATAGATAGTAAGCGATATACACTTACCCAAATTGCTTATATGATAGGTTACCAGAGCCTTTCGGCATTTACCAGTTCTTATGGGGCTATTATGAAACAGCGTCCAAGAGTTGGAAAATCATCTATTACAGAACATGGACAATCATTGCCGCAGCTTTAGTCGATTCTCCAACATGCCCTTATCATTAGTTTCTTTTGGATAGTTCTTCAATTGACCTATTGATGCCTTACCTGCAGAAAGAGTGTTAGGTGACTTTGGCAGACCATAAAAAGCTGTGATTGCTTTCGCAAGACAAAATTCATTTGGGTCTCCAAAATCTTTACTGATATCGTCGCCAGCAGCTATGTCTACGGTCATTCCGTTATAATAATCACCTTGTTGAGCGGCATTGAGCATACGGAACTGTGGCATAAAAACGGTGTATTTATCTAATCCAATACCGAAATAACCAACTGGCTTACCATAGGTTTTGCTGCCAACTAACCGAACATTCATATACGGTTTGAGGCAATTGATCAATAGTTCACTTGCTGATGCTGTTTTTTCACTGACGATAAAAACGATGTCTTTAACGTTACCTAATCTCCCCTTTTTGGAAAACCTGTAGGTATTTCCTGTTACTGAAAAATCAACGTCTGCAAAAGTAGCAGGTCTACCTTTAATTAAAACCTGTTTGCCATTATCATCCAAATAAGGGATTGATTTTAAGATAGATGCTTTACCTTGTTGTAACAAATCATTGAAATGCTCTGCATACATCACCGCACCACTGGCCAAAGATGGTGCAATTAAATTGGCCAGATATTCTGCCGTCTCTACATAACCACCGCCATTGTATCTCAAATCGATAACCAACTGAACTACATTTTCATTTGCAAAATGCTCGAAGATGGGGTCAAGCTGTGATTGCAAAGTGGCAAGTTTTCCAAATCGTGCCATTGCTAGATATCCTATGTTTTTGTTATCATTCCGAAATACAGCAGATTTATAAATTCCTGAGGTCGTGTAGCTAGTAGCATGAAGTTTAACCGAGATTACAGCACCATCTTGCTTTTTTAATTGTAGGCCTATAACAGAACCTGCCAGCAAGTCTGAAATGATATTAGTGTTTAAGGGAACATTGATGCCCTCAACAGATAGCACCTGCATCCCTCTTGTCACACCTGCCAAGGCTGCTGGGGAGCCACTTTCTACAAAGCTTACATATACTTCATCTTGACCTGCTACCGCTAGCCCTAAGCCAAAATCATTGCCTTGACCATCAGTATTCACCGCAGCACGTTTTCCATAGACATTCCCATAGGCGATATAAGAATATAACGGTCCGTTTACCCCTTGTCGCTGCTCATACGACTTTTGGGTTGATGGATCAATGGCTAGTGCAGTAATGGCTTCGAGTTCACGTTGCATAGAAGCTAAGGTTCCTGCTGGGTTCTCAAATCGACGTGGATCAAAGGTTTGGTAATCTGGAAGATTTTGATGCCAAAGATAGGTCTGCTTCGCATAGAGATATAGCGAATCCAGTGTCAGTTGTAGAGTGCTCCCCGGAGGCAGCACAAAGTCTGTTGGCTCTTTAACCTCCTTCTTACAGCCGCTGACTAACATCAGCAAAACCATCAACGGAAAAATGAATTTAAGCGGTTGTTGATAGGTAATCATTTTCATTTTAATAAGTTTAATTGATTTGGAGCGCTAAGCGCAAATAAACACTACGTCCGTACGAGAGGTAACGAGTACGCAAATCACCACTATAGTGCTCTTGTCCATCCGTTGGTGTAAAGTCGATTGTTTTTACATTGGTAAGGTTACGAACACCTCCCGAAATTTCTACTTTATCCCCAAATAATCGATAGCCAGCATTAATATCAAGCAGATGAAAAGCAGGTGCACGATTAAACACACGCTCAATATCTGGCGAGTTATTATTACGTTCAAAGGAATAGATGGCTTGGTTACCCACAAAATGATAAGCTGCTTGCAACCAGTAATTTTTATTTGGGTGATAAGCTACCAATGCATTAGCTTCTGCATGAAAAAGGTAGCGTCCATATCTTTCTTGGTCTGCAAAATCGCTACCTTTGAGGGCATTTATTACTCCTCCTACTCTTACATCCCAAAGGTGATTTCGGTAATGAAAATCAACTTTGTTTTGCCAAATACTCCTTGAATTTAGGTTGGCGTAAGAAAAGGCATCCTGTGTTGGGATTACATTAGGTACCGCATGCAGGGCAATCGCATTAGAAAGCCTACGGAATCCAGTGCCAAGGGTCATCTGCAAATGACCCCGATCATTTTCTAAAATTTTGTTTAGCCAAGATAGCATCACTACCTGTCCTTTTTCGGGCTTAAGTTTTGGATCGCCTACTAAACGATTGAAATCATTTTCGAGATAGGTAAACAATTCCCTAAAATTGGGAAAACGATATACCCATTCGATATTCAGCTGTATGCTACTTCTTTGGTTGGGTTTAAAGTTGGCTGCAAATGCACCGGATGGACGTATTGCCGAAAGCCCGTTACCAGTCCAACGCATCCCACCTCGCACCTCTAATTTAGGCTGGTAATGCCAGATAAGCTCAGTAAAGCCAGCCATTGATAGCACGGCACTGTCTATGGGCTTACTCAAAAACGTTCCAGGAGAAACCGCTGCCCAGCCTTTGCTCCTGTCCAATTCGGCCCCCAATTTCCATTCTAATTGTTTTCCAAGGGCTTTGTCTAAAATCATCCGACCGTACTGTGTCTTTGTAGCATATAACTTAAGCAAATCCTCGTTTGACAAGGCTTTGCCTGTGGCCACATCCGTTTGGCCAATACGACGTTGAAGCATCCCCTCCTGAAGGGAAAGATCTATTGCAATTTTTGCATTCTGCCAAAACAGAAAGTCTCCATGCAAATGGTGTCGCTTGCGGGTATTCAAATAACGGTAATCGGTAGCTGAATAGATAGGCAAAGGCATAGCACCGTCAAATTCCTGTTGACTATCGTGTCCGTAAAAGTTAAGATCAGAACGATAATGGCTATAGCTATAAAAAGCTGACCAATTGTCCCTTTGGTATTTTAGCAACGCATCTCCGTTAAATGCTTTCAATGGCGACCATTCATAACCTCTTTTGTAGGTATAACCAGGCACGGGTTGACTACCCTGATACTTGCCCCATAGCCCGTTAAATACCATTCGTGTGATACCTACAGCAATCTCCCAATGTTCTCCTATACCTTGATCAAACCGTAAGAACTGCATATGCTTTCCTTTGGCCATATCCCCCGACTTCAAATTAAATTCCTTACCCACCGATTCCGTTTGCAAAAAAGCCCGAATATGTGTCCCTTTCTTTATAGCATGCTGCGTAGTGATAATATTCACAATACCGGCTAAGGTACCGCTACCGTAAAGCACGCCCTGAGGCTCCATGCTAATTTCTACGGCTTCAACATCATTCAGGGCAATGCCGCCAATATCCACCTGACCGCCAAACATATCAGCACCACCAACAGGTATGCCATCTACCAAAATCTTGAGGTAGCGGCTGTTCAGGTCTAGCGAGCGTCCTCTAGCACCGCCGTCTGCAGGGAACTGTTCAGCCTCCATGCCCAATTCAAACTTCAATAAATCAATCAATTGGGTATAACCAAATCTATTGATAGTTAACCTATCTATGACCTTCGTTCGTGCAAAAAGGGTGTCGGCTATGGATATTGATTGGGCAGCTGTTTGCTGCCCATAAGAGCTTATGGGCAGCGCAGCAATCACAAAAACAAAGAGGTACAGCAACAAAACTCGGAATAACATATACGGACAATTAATGGGATATCATTTCAACAGGAAATCCAGACCATTCAAAATGGTCCGGACCTCCGACATCACAAATTTTTGATTTAATTAGTTGGTTGCTATTTTGGTAAATCTATATTTCATACCATTGTTCACAGGGTTACTGGTTGTACCGGTAGTTAAGTTATCAAACTTCAGTTTATATACATCTCCATTTGGCAATTTGATCACATAGAAACGGTCAACAAAAATTCGATAGTTACCCATATCTAAGTATCTCCAGTATTGGCCAATCTCTTCTTCATTAGTGCTACTGAAATTAGCATCTACAATATCAGCGGCGTTAAAGGCCACAAACTGACTTTCGATAGAATTAGCAGAATTTAATGCAGGATCGCTACTACCTGAACCCGAGAAATTAGGGTCAAACGGTCCAGGAGCACCCGCCGAAGAAGCAGTACTTTGTACACGGTATACTTTTACACCACTGTTGTTGTTCAATACTACTCCTTTTACTGCAAAAGGATAACTGCCTCCACCGTTCATGTAACGCTTCAAGGTCACCGCACTTAAGCCTAAGTTCCAATCTGAATTTTGAGGTTGAATGGTCGTGATACTTTGCTTTGCAAGATTGACAAAGGTATATTGATAGCTAGCATTTTTAGAGATATTTAACGTTGTTGGAGTGGCTGATGGATTTAAAAATGCCCATGTACCGCTTGATGTTCTAACTACTGGTTTGTATTGTAGGAAATACTGCAATGTACCGCCATTCCAACGGTTGGCAGCCAACCAATACTCTACCGTTACCGCTGGAGTACCTGTAGTGTCTGGGTGGAGTTGAACAGGAGGTGTTTTGATCAAATAAACGCGGTTGGCAGGTAATGGCGTGCCGATAACGAACTGATTGTCTCTATGAAAATCGAAAGTGCTCAAGTCGCCCATGCCCAAGGTACCGCCTGTAATCAGGTTATAGGCTGCTTCTAACTTTGCATTTTGGCCAATAGCCATAGTAATTTGTGTTTCACCCGAAATTAAAGAGGCTTGTGTAGTTACCGAGTAATTTAAGATCACACGGTTTAGGGCTGAACCATTCCAGAAAGCCAAGTTCCATGCACTACGCAAAGTAGCACGTCCTTTGTCGGCAGTAGCACTGCTTATTTTTGTAAAATCAAACCATGCTTGGTGATTGTCAAAGCTAATTCCAGCATTACCTCCAGTAGCGCTTCCACTCACGGTATCTAGCACACTTGCATCTACAATCTTAGTACTTATCGGTTCGCTCACTGGTGTATAAGCAGTGGTTCGGTTATTTAGTGATAGTTTTTCATCAGCAATATCATTGTTCTTTTTACATCCAGTAGCGGCTGCTAAAGCCATTAGCCCTAACAGTGAAAGTTGTTTTTTATTCATTACGGTTAAAGATTTTAAGTTTTAATATTTATATATTGATTTATTGTGATGTCGAGTTATTTGATAGCACGTTCCACTTCTTGTGGCACATAAAATCCGCAGTTGTCACAACTACCATCGCCAGGATCTTCCATGGCGTCTTGTGCTTTGGTCATGATTAGTTTCTTTAAGGGTTGCTTTACCACAGAAGAACTGTAAACTAATCCTCCGGTAAGCTTATTGAAAGCAGAAATATCAAAGGTGCCAGTAGGGAAATTGAGGTCTGTAAAAGTGAAACGTTCCAATGCAGGTCTTAACTGATCTAGGTTGAGTAAATCGTTGATGGTGTGATCACGCCCTGCAACGGTAAATCGCGAAACCCCTAAATGTCTTAGGTTCTTCATCAGGGCCAAGTCTATGCCTGTTGGTAGGTCGAGCGTTCCCATCCCAAACGATTCCAATGCGGGACAGGAAATATCCAGTTTTTTGATCTTTACGAAAGTTTTACCAGTAATAAAGGCATCTCCATTAGGACCGCTCAGTATCAATTGCGAATAATTATAGTCATCCACCTTTCCTCCAAAACCAGACAGCTTCACTTCGTCTATTTCTCGATTGCTTTCTGAACCCAATATCAAAGGGAAGCTTTTAATTTCTTTAGCTTCAATCACTAAACGCTTGATTAGCGGCAAGGTATTGTTTCCTTGAGCATCACCACCAAAGGTAACCTCTGTTAAGTGCTGCTTGTTAGACAATAACACGGTGGTTAGTTTATTGGCAATAGTTCCAGCCACATAAAGTTTCTTCAACAAAGGATAGCTGTTGGAAAAATCCATTACCTGTCCCCAATCCCCGGCCTCAAGTCTCAATTCTTTCAGATTGGAAAGGGCATCAATCTTCAAACCGCTTTTCCAACGTATAGATAACTTCTCAAGCTTAGTTAAACTGTTAAGGTCTACTCCATCCTCCAAAATCACAGTGGCCAGTACCCTAAGTCCCTTAAAGGTTTTAACTACGCTCAAGGGAATATAGGGGTGGTTGGCAGAGCTGCCCGGAACAGTCAGACTATCTACTCGTTCAATATCTGAACGGAGAAAACGGTTCTTGTTTCCAGCCACGGGCTTAATATCATAGTTCTTCAATAAATAGTTACCAAGGGAATATTCTGTAGAGACAATCCATTCTGGATATTCATATTCTTCTTTGCCATAATTGGCCTTTGCAGATTCCAACTCTTGCTTCAACTTGGCCTTCCGTGGTAGTTGGTCGCTAATCTGGGCTAACTTAGCTTCCAGCGTGCCATACAGTTCGTTAAAGTTGACATCTGGATCGGTCTTTAGCTTTTCTAGTACCGGCAAAAAATCTTTCAAAATCTTTACACCATCAAGCATGGCAGTTAGTTTGGTTCGCACAGTACTATTGTCCACCTTTTCTAAAAGACGTTCAAGAGAGGCAATGTCTTCTGTTTTGATAGCGGCCTGCTCAGAAACTTCGAGGATCCGTTTTTCCGTTAGCTGGTTATAATCTATACTCTCCGTTTTTTCCTTCTTACAGGCGAAGAAAACCAACATTAAAAAGAAGGGCAAGTAAATTCGTTTCATTGTATTTGATCTAGTTTTTTATAAAATATGGTAGGATAATTTGAGGAAATAACTGCGTCCATAGTATAGGCGTAGGGTGCGCATGGTATAGTGGATGTTATCAGGTTTGTTAACAGGCGTATAATTGATGTCCCTTACATCGAACAGGTTCCGTACACCTATTCTAATGTCCAGTTTCTTTGAAAAGATGCTTTTCGCGAAGTTAAAATCGAAATTATGGTAGGGATCTGTTTCGTTAAGCACCTTTACAAAGCCAGTGGATTGGTAATTGGCATCGGTGCCAGTACTTACGAATACATAAAGCGGCTGCTTCCCCACATATCTATAGAACAAAGCCACTCTAAAGTCCAAAGGAAGTACATAAGCTACCTGTCCTGTGGCCTGCGTATTCAACAGAAATTTTTGATATTGACCTACCGAGGCATTATCATCTCCACGATAGCCCAAAATAGAACCTGCTAAGGCGATATTAAACTTATCAGACACCAAATTGATGTTTAATTGGTTCAATAGGCCGTTATACACATTTTCATTGGTAAATGTATTTCTACCCGTCAAACTATTTTGACCAGGTACGCGATAGGTAATTGGCACAATACGATCCTTAATATGCTGGTACATGGTGCTCACGCTAGCTTCTAAGTTGAGATTTTCTGATAGCGCTCTTTTATAGCTGTATTGTAGCTCGGCAGATTTTCCATACTCTGGTCTTAGATCTGGGTTGCCACGATAATCGTGCGTACTGTTAACAAACCAAGAATAGAGCTCTTCATAATTTGGGAAACGGGTAGAAGTTCCAACAATCAATCGCAGGTCATGATGTTGATTGAAACTATAACGTGTAGTGATCGATTCATTGGTACGCATTTTCAATCGATTGTTATAATTCAATCGGAAACCTGGTCTAATCATCAATTTTTCGGTAGCGTGCCATTCAGCAGAAGTATAGGCTGCTCCTGTAAAAAGTGTTTGTTGGATTGGCGTACTTAAGGAAACATCGTTAAACCAATTGGTATAACCTTGGTTCCCCGTAGTATTATCCATTTCAAATCCTATATTATAATCAAGAACAGTCGGAATGATGGGTTTTACCAAGGTACCCTTGCCATAAAAGCCACGTGATTGATAGTATTTCTGCCAATCAGAAGCCTGTAGCCGTTCGCTGCCAGGGATGCCATTAGCTTTATCCAGCACTGAATTATCAAACAGATTAATGGCTTGCCTGCGTTGTTCTAGACCGTTTTTCTGTAGCGACAGGTCTAGGGAGTAATAACTGTCCTTCCAAAAATCGCCTCGTACACTTAAATGATGGTTATATCTGGTCGTACGATAATCGTTATTAACGGAAGCATTGACCACAACCCGTTCATCCTTGAGCAAAAAACCTTGAGCAGTATGATTGTAATTGGTCAGATTGGAAGAAAAATAGTTGAAATTATAATAAACATTAAAGTGTTTTTGGACCAGAGAGATATAGGCATTACCGTTCAGTGATGACTTTGGGGACCATTCATAACCTCTTTTTTCAAATGGGAATTCGCCTATAGGTTCAGCGATGATTCCTGCACCTTGGAATTCTCCTCGATATCCCTTGAACTCGTCTCTTGAAACTGATCCACCAATAGAGAGGTTTTCCCTTAACTTATGAGCAATATTTAACCGTTGCAAGTGCCTTCCCTTTCCTTCCTTGCCACTAAGCAGGTTATACTCGTTTCGAGCACTTTCTTCTTGTATTTCCAAAGTAAGGTCGGTTTTATTACGTGCCGTTTTTTTGGTAATAATATTGATCACCCCAGCAATACTGTTAGCCCCGTACTCTACTCCCATGGCGCCTTTCACAATCTCTACACGTTCCACATCATCCAAACTGATGGTACTCAGGTCAACATCACTCCCCATATTTTCGTCACCAGCCACGGGGATGTTGTTCATCAAAATTTTAACATACTGGCTGTTCAGACCCAACACCCTCAATTTGGCTCGGCCTGTTCCCGACTGGTTCTCAATTTCGAGGTTGAGTTGTTGTTTGAGCAGTTCGGCCATATTACTTACAGCCATATTCTGGATCTGCTGCTTGTCAATCACTTCAATTCTATAGATGGATTTATTAATGGATTGCGGACGGTATTGGCCAGTAATTACCACCTGTCCCAATGCTATCGTTTCGGAACGTTGTGAAGTGTCGAGCTTTGAACTAGGTTTCTCCTTAACAAGGCTAGACTTTTTTAATGGCCGGAGATTTACAATGTTCCCTTGCTGATGGAACACCTCTATCGATGTTCCAACGATGTTCTTCAATATGACCCTTAACGGGGTTTGGTTGTAATTGAGACTTACGATTCGGTCACTTTTAAGTAAGTCATCTGAATAGGCGAAAACACAGTTCGCTTTTTTACCTAGTTCTTCAAGGGCTTTTGCAAGGGTAAGGTGATTTGCTTTAATCGTAATCTTTTGGGAAAGCAGATCATTTACCTGCCCAAAAAGCGGGGTACTGCATATCAGGAAAATAGCGATGAGTAGCTTAATAGGGTCCGTTGGCGCTAGATTTTTTTTAAGGTACGTGCGCACGCGAACACCGGTAGTTTTGCTACCTTTGTAAAAATGGTTCATATTTCTTGTGATTCATTTCGCCACGGTGATCTGTTTGGCGACGAGCGCCGTGGCATTTTCTTTCTGTTTCTTATTTATCTGATAATGTTAATCGTTCTGTTTTCTTTGTTAACGGTGTATTTAAATCCTAATACAAAGCCCATACTGGTGAGCAACTGATTAAGCTCTGGTCGGTAATAAGAGCCCGTGTAGCGTAACTTTGCTAGGTTGTTATCTTTCCATTGGATATCTACATTGTACCAACGCTCTATCTTTAAGGCAGCATCTGCAAACGTTTCTCCTCTAAAAGCTAACACACCATCTTTCCATGCCCATGCCCTATCCGTTGAAGCAGTATCAAGTTCATTGATTTTTATTTCGTTTGTGGCTTTATCATAACTACCTGATTGACCACCGAGCAAAATGACCCCATCATGTTCCTTAGCTCCTTGCGAAAAGCGAACCTTACCTTCCATTACGCTTACCTCAACTTTTGCTTGTTGCTCATAGGACCTTACATTAAATGCCGTGCCCAATACACGAATTTGGGTGTGATGAGCACCTGTGATGATAAAAGGATGTGCTTTGTCTGGTTTCACTTTAAAATAGCCCTCTCCAATCAAGCTTACTTTACGGCACGAGTCAACAAACTGTTCGGGATACCTCAGTACAGAACCTGCATTTAAAAACACAAGCGTTCCATCAGGCAATGTTAATTCCTTTCTTTGACCTTTGGGAACAACCAGTTCTTTGAGCGCCATCTTTTCCCATTCTGTTTTGGAAGAGGCACGTTTTGACCAATAAATCGCCGCAATAAATACTACAGCGAATACAGCGGCTACTTTAAGCACAGGTAGGTAAAGCTTTAGTCCTTTGTTTTGTCGTTTAGTCTGGTCAAGATTCACACCTGTCCTATCGCTCAAAAACTTTCTAATATTTTTATTAGCAGCAACTTTCACTTCGCCTGTAGTTGGCAAATGAGCAACGTCTCCCAGGTCTTCGCCGTCCTGAAGCCAGTCAGCAATCTGCTGCTCCTCCTCAGGCGTGCATAAACCTAGGTGATATCGTTCAAGTATTTCGGGTGTGACATTCATTTTTCTTGCTGCTACAATAACAATACGTGAAAACGATCTCCAACCCTTAGTCTAAAAACAGAAAATTTATTAAATCACTAAAAATCAAAAACTTAATTTTAAAATTATTTTAATACGAATGGCAAGGTGCATAGATTATCAGAAAGAACTAACAATACGTGTCAACAACTGTAGACGGTTGTTTAGCTAGGAAAGCATCGTAATTTTGGTACGGATATAAAATAGCGCTTTGGTAATATGCTGCTCTACCGTTTTCTCAGAAATGGAAAGTTTGATGGCAATTTCTTTATTACTCAGATATTCTTCGCGGCTTAAACGATAAACTTCTCGGCAACGACAGGGCAACCCATCAATCACCTGCCCCAAAGTTTTTTTCAATTCGTTAAATGCCACTTCATTCTCGGTGAAACAGGAACCTTCACAGGCGTTAACCCGCATTTGGTCTAAAGAAAGTTGCTTTTTGGCCTGTTGGCGATAGTGGTCAAACACCCTATTCTTTACCGCCTTGTATAAATACGCCTTGATATCGCCCTCGGTAACGAAAGTATCTAAACGTTCCCATATAGATAGAAATACCTCCTGCACAATTCCCTCTGCTTTATATGCATCTTTACAATAGTGGATACCGAAGTCAAATAACTCCTCCCAGTATTGGTTATAAATGTATTCAAAGCTCTTGCGATCCATTGCGTATTTGATTACGATAATTACGGTCTTCAAATATAGCGCATTTGTTTAGAATGATTCTAAACAAAATTCAAAATTTAGTTTGGATGAGAACGAAAGTTGGCGTTTGGAAGTAAAACAGACATACACAAAGGTTACAGTGAAACAGTATTAAAGAGTTATGATAGTTACTTCAGTAATTATTCAAGAACGCCTTATCCCCTCTTTATATTGTAAAACATTACCTACTTAAAGATATTCATCTTCTCGTTGTATATCGGGCTTTGGATATCTAAGAAATTCAAGACACTATGAAACACATTGTTTTGCGAAACTTCTTTATTTGGTTTTAGCTTCCTTGCGCTGTTCTCCGATGTCCAGACGATAAACGGCACCTCATATTGCTCTTTAGGAGCAAAGCTGATTGGAACTCCATGCATATACAAGTTTTTTTCGCCAAGAGATTCCCCATGGTCGGAAACAAAGAGCATTGCACTTTTATATTCCTTTAGCTGTCTTAAGTCTTCAATAATTTTGTGCAGAATATAATCGGTGTAAACTATCGTATTGTCGTAAGCATTCACCAGCTCCTCCTGTGAGCACTTGGAAAGTTCTACGCTATTACATACGGGTTTAAAAACTTCAAATTGCGGTGGATATTTCTTGCTATAAGTTGGTCCATGACTTGTACTGGTATGCAGCACAATAAGGATTTTGTTCTTTTTACTAGCCAAAATCTGCTCTTTAAGACCAGTCAACAACACTTCGTCATAGTTACATCCCTCGCCTTTACAATTCGCTCTCAACGATTCGTCTCTCTGATAATTGTCGATATGCACTGGTGGTTCTCCCCAGTTGCTAGTCCTCCATACCACTTCCACCCCATTCCTGTACAAATAGTTAGGTAAAATTTCATATAGCTGATCGGAATTTTCGTGCTCTAGGATACATTTCACTCCCGCAGTAGTATAGGTGGCACAAGAGGAAGCATTGAAATGGAACAGTCCTGGAGTTTTAGAAAGTAAAGGATTGGTGTTTTTCTTGTATCCATATAAAGAAAAATTCTCGCTTCTTGCCGATTCACCAATAACCAAAATCACTACAGACTTTTCATTATCCTTAATGGTAGCATTGGGCAAAAGAATCTCCTTTTTATTTTCCTGCTGTTTATGGATATAAAAGCGTGAAATATTAACCGAATAAGACCATGGCATGGCCAATCCGCCCAACTGCTTTGAATATTTGTCAATCCATAACCAATTGCTGGCATTGGCAAAACCAACAATAGCCATAAAAGATAGAGCAATGGAACAAGCGATCAAAAATGTTTTCAGCTTTGCCTTTATGATTTTTACTTTAACAATATAGATACTAGGCAGTACCCCAAATAACAGCACGTACAACACCAATTTTATGGAGAAGAAACTACTTGCTTCGGCATAGTTGGTATTTAAAACATTGCCAATCATCGTTTCGTCGATGATTGTCCCGTAGGTATTGATAAAATAAACACATACCGCATTAAGCACAAAGGACAGGACCAATAACGTTTTTCCCCCTCTACGAGATAGAGAAAATACCAAAAGAAAGATGAAGGCATTTGCTACGATCATTAATGCCACCAAACTAATGATGACCAATATTCCATTCAGACTTCCATAGTCGAGGTTTGCAAAAACAAACCTAAAAAAAGGAAAATGGAAAAGTATTAGGTTCGCCACGCTCATTAGCAAGGCAAAATGGATCAATTTTAGACTGAAAAAACGTGCTGGATTCAGCTTATCTCTTAACATAAAGGACAATCATCTTATACAAAGAAACAACAAGGCTTCCAGCGGCCAGATAGAATATCCATAGATGCTCATTAGCTATCCTATTGATAATCACTATAGCAAGTACCAAGAACAGTAAAATAAATACTGGATAGCACTTCTTAAGTCTGAACCACTCCCAAACCTTGTATTTCTGGGTGATAAAGATACCGATTAGTCCCGAAATATATCCTACGATACAACCCGTAATAACATCTAATGGATAATGTGCTCCCACCCCAACTCTTGTAGAGGCCAAAACTAGCCCTGCGATGATGACAAGTGAAGACCATAGAATCTTGTATTTGGTTTGTTGAGGCATTAATCCAAACAACAGAACGGTGAGTGTTGTAAAAACAGTAATAGAGTGTCCTGAGGGTAGACTATTGTTACCGGATAATGTCTGCCCCACAATAAAGAACTTATTACTACCGAACATTGCAGCGGGCCTAGGTACTGAAAATAGCCATTTCAGGAAACAAGTCAACACTAAAGATGCCAATGATCCCGATATCAAAGCCTCCCATAATTTAGGCGCATATGGCACAAAAATTCCCAGCAGAGACAGTACAATGAATAAGTCTCCAAACTGGGTAAGGTTGTATTCCACTCCTGGATACCTACCAAGTTTCTCATTAAGATAAAAGAAAGCGTCCTTTTGGACTTTCACATAGCCTTCAACCCCTAATGCGCTACGGCTAAATAGGAACAAAAAAAGCATAGCCAATAAGAACATTGGCAGCAAAAACACAGTAGGCTTAAGCCTTGAATAATTAGTAAGTAGATTGGATACCATTTTCCGCTCTTTTGTATTAAACAAAGTAAGATACAAATTCTGAAGAAATCCTGAAGAAATTCTGAATTAAACTTTCTTCTAATCTTGAGGGCATTCGAAAAACAAGCACTTTTCACTCCCTATGGTGATCAGCTTATTTCATATTTGGAAGTATATTATAGCTAAGGTTACATTTCTAGACCTTTTTGTCTACAAATACTGCATTCTTTGGCTAGTCTTTTTAACTAATTTATTACGATAATACAATCTCGTTATTATTTGATGTAGAATTTATTTCTGTATATTAGTATTGCACCATCTGCTATAGCTCTCTTTCAGTTAAACTTCTTTATCTAGGTGCAACTTTAACTATAAAAACTTATTGTATGCGTCTAAGAAAAATAACAGGCAGCATTATACTCAATGTGGTTTCTGGCCCTTCCGCTGTACTTTTTTCCATTGACATGGATGAAAACAAAATCAATGGACTACTTGGGTTTTACATCAGCAAAACAAATCTCAAAACAGGTGCTGCCTATGATGTTCAATCTACTAAACATTTCCCAAAATCAGCTAAATCTGCAGATGGTAGATACAGCACTAAGTATCACCCTTGGCAATCCTTCTTATGGGAGGATTTCTATATCAGTGAGGGTGGCCGCTACGAATACTCATTTGTACCAGTATACGGACAACCTGACGCTTTAGATTATGGCACTCCATGTATCATTGAAATCTCCATCCCTTCGAGAACAAAAGGCGAAAATGAAGTATATTTCAATAGAGGTGTTGCTGGAAGCCAAGCTTACGCAAGGGAATTCAAAAACATGAGGCCAGATCAAATGTCAGATGCTATGAAGAAAAAAGCGCTAAAATGGCTTTCCAAAGGCTTAAAAGAAGCTTTATTAAATTTCATAAGCAGAGCAAAAAATGAAGATTGGCAATTACGGTGTTGCTTTTATGAATTCATATATCCCGAAGTTTTAGAAGCCTTAAAAATAGCTGACAGTAAGGGAGCAGATGTAAAAATTATCTATGATGCTAGGCACGAGGCGGCAAAAAATATGGATGCCATCACTAAAGCAAAACTTGATACGTCGATACTTATTCCTAGAACTGAAGATCCAAAATTTTTACAGCATAACAAGTATATGATATTACTTAAGGATAATGAAGTAGTTGCTGTTTGGACAGGCTCTACCAATATTACAGAGAAAGCAATTTTTGGCCATTGCAATGTTGGACACATTATTAAGAATAAAGAAATTGGCAACAAATATCTAAAGCACTGGACAGGATTAGCCAAAGATCCTCAGTTAAAGGAAGCAAGACAAAATAGCATCGCCATACAGCCTGATGTTAACTCTCTAGAACAAGGAATGATGGTGTTTTTCAGTCCACGACCAAAGGGAGATGTTTTAAAGCTTTACAGCGAACTGATAAATAAATCTAAGCAATTAGTATGTGGAATGTTCCCATTTAGTTTTAGTAAGTTGATAAAGGCAGAAATAACTGCAGAAACAGAAAATCTAAAATATATTATTATCGACAAGAAAGACAAGAATACAACTCTTGAAACAAATGATTTAGATAATGTAATTGTGTATGGAGGCAAGTTGGAAGGACCATTATATGACTGGGCAAAAGAAAAAAGTAGCGGAGAACTGTTTTACAGTGGAACAAATTATATCCATAACAAAGTAATTTTAATAGACCCTCTTGGTGAGCAGCCAATTGTTATAACAGGTTCGGCAAATTTCTCTGACAATTCCGTACTCCGTAATGATGAAAACACATTGGTTATCAAAGGAAATAAGGAGGTTACCGACCATTACTTCACTGAATTCGCAAGAATTTTCAATCATTATTCTGCTAGGCAAGATATTATTAAGATGAAACCAAAAAATGACACGACAGGTTATAACCCTTCAGAATTAAGAATAAATTCTACAGAATGGACACTTCCATTTTTTAAAAAAACCGCAAGGAAATATAAAAGAAGACTAATGTTTTCTAAGATGGAAGTTTAGCGACAAATTAATCGATCCAAAAAAGCTCTCCATGAGTTAATAAATCTATCATATATATTTATTACATATGTCTAATATCATTTCTCAGCTTAAGAATATAGCCCCCCATAACGGAAAGGCTATAGAAATGTTGTATCCTACTCCTGGAATAATATTTAAAAAAATAAACCGTAAAAATTATGAAGAGGGAAGACAAAACTTTAATACCTATTATCAATTTAGACCATCAGCAATAGTCTACTGCGAAAGTGCCACACAATTAAGTGAGGCATTTCTTATTGCAACTAGGGCAGGTTTTGCGATACGTGTCCGCTCTGGAGGTCATGACCACGAAGGAGAATGCTCTGCAACAGGGGCTGTGGTACTCGACTTATCAAAAATGAAAAATGTAGATTATGATAAAGTCTCTAGACTAGCGGAGATTGAACCTGGAGCAAAATTCGAAGACCTTGTACAAATACTCTATTCGTATGGTGTTGCCATACCACATGGAACATGTCCTTCTGTTGCAATAGCAGGATTTATTTCTGGCGGAGGCTGGGGACCATGGACACGCAAGGAAGGGATGTGTTGCGAAAGCCTCGAAGCAGTTTCAATTGTATTGGGGAATGGAGAAATAGCATATCTGGATAGGAGCACTAAGCGAGGAACCGAATTACTTTGGGCAATTAGTGGTGGCGGAGGAATGAGCTTTGGCATCATAACAAAGTTTTACATTAGAACATTCCCCCTACCTGCAGATTTATTGAAGTTCGAATTAAATTTTAGAGGCAGATTTAGGAGCATGGACGTTTTTAAGGCATGGGAAAATATAATACAATCAGAAAACAACCCCGAATTAACAGGAAGTAACATCAGAATAAAAGCTAAAAACAATTGTGAGAAACAAAATGATGAATGCACTATTTACGGTTCATTTTCAGATACTTCAGAACAACTAAAAACAAAAATCACATTATGGTTTAATGCCCTGGACTTAAATGAAGGAATGACAGAAGAAATATTAAGGTATGTAGTAATAAGAGAGAATGGCCAACAAGTTGTTGACCCGCAATTCTTTAAAGAGCTATATGTAGATTGGGAATTGATAGGTGCAGCTAGATTAAAAGGAGGAACGCCCTCTCCCCATAAAATAACATCACGTGTTGTTGTTAAGGAAGGTTTAGGTGACAGCGGCAGAAAGAACTTACATGCGAGTTTAAACTCAAGTACACTTCCCTCTGAACAGGAGCTTAAAGATGCAGAAATTGATTGTTATGCAACACATAATGCAATTTCTGGACAATTCTATGCAGGATATACGAACGGTAATAATTTAAGTTCATTTCCCTATAAGGAGCGGCCGTATATCATACAATATCAGGCATGGTGGGGCAAGAATCAAAACAAAGCTAGATTTGAAAAATGTTTAAATAGTGTATTAGATTGGCAACAGGAATGTAGAGATAGGGTATTTCCAGAAACTAATGGGTCTTTCATAAGCTTTAAAGACGCTAGTATTATGACAAAACACTATTTTGCTGAGAGCTACGAAAGATTGAAGGAAATTAAAGATACATGGAGTAATGACCCAAACAACTTTTTAAGCTCCAGAAAAACAATAATTTAGACTTAAGAAACCCTGTATTACTTTCCAAGATAGCTCCCTGTAAAAGCAATACCTGATGATAGAAAATAAAAAAGCCTTTAGCTATTCGCTAAAGGCTTTGGGTTTTGTACCCCCAACAGGATTCGAACCTGTGACCTACGGTTTAGAAAACCGGTGCTCTATCCAGCTGAGCTATGGAGGCCCTTATAATTCAAACAACAAGTAGTCGTTTTCCTTATGGTGGTGCAAAGATATAATTTCTACACAATAATCTAAAAAAAGTTTAAAAATCTTTTTTCTAATAATTGCCTGTAACGCCCAGTTCAAGTCCACGCAATTCGGCTAAACCACGCAAACGCCCTATGGCTGAGTAACCTGGGTTCGTCACTTTATTCAAATCATCTAACATTTGATGTCCATGATCAGGTCTAAAAGGAATAGGTTCTGTACGTTTTTCGTTCTCTGCGGTCACCACTTTCATCACTTCGTACATATTTACATCACCTCCCAAGTGGTCAGCCTCGTAAAAATTACCCTCCTCATCCTTTGAAACATTGCGTAAGTGCAAAAAGTAAACACGCTCTTTCACGGCTTCAAAAATCTCCACCAAATTGTTTTTGGTACCTGCACCCAAAGAACCTGTACAATAACAAATCCCATTAAAGGCTTGGTCTACGCTGCGCAGAATGCTCACTAAATCCTCCTTGGTGCTCGCTACACGAGGCAAACCTAAAATTGGATACGGAGGGTCATCAGGATGGATGGTCATTTTAATGCCCAGCTCAGTACAAGTTTCGGCAATGCCGGCTAAAAACCAAGTCAGGTTTGCTCTTAGCCCATCATGACCAATGGCTTTATATTCGTCGATACTGGCACGTAACGCTTCCAGTTCAATTTCCTTTTCATTAGGAATGCCCATAAGTACATTAATACGCAGCTCATCTAGCTCAGCTTGGCTCATGGCTTCAAATTTAGCTTTGGCTTTCGCTACAATCTGAGGAGTATAATCGGCTTCCGCTCCTTCCCTCTTAAAAATGAACAAATCAAAAATGGCCAAATCTGTCCAATTGAAATAAAGGGCTTTTGCCCCATTAGGCATTTCAAGATCTAACTGCGTACGTGTCCAATCCAATACAGGCATAAAGTTGTAGCAAATGGTCTTTAAACCACATTGCGCCAAATTTCTTAAGGACTGGTTATAATTTTGCAGATAATGCTCGGCATTGGGTCTACGGGTTTTAATCGCTTCATGTACGGGTACGCTTTCTACCACGTCCCAAGTCAATCCAGCAGCTTCAATAATTGCTTTACGCTCTAAAATATCTTCTACTGGCCAAACTTCGCCATGCGGGATATGATGCAGGGCACTTACAATACCACTAGCTCCAGCTTGTCTAACATCTTGTAATGAAACTGGATCATTTGGTCCGTACCAACGCCAAGTTTGTAATAATTTATGTTTTTGGTTGCTCATTCTATTTATATAAGGACATTCAATATTACATATTTTCACCTACAACCCTCCTAACATCCCTTTAAAATAGTTACGGAAACGTTATCGTAAACAATGCCATATAAATGATTGAAGCTCGAGCAAATTGCTAGTAAAGAAACCCGCCGCCAAAAACCTATCAAATCATAAAAACACAATGAGGGCAGCGGGTGCAGCGGGATCAAACGCCGACTTTATTTGACCAAAATGAGGGTTACGTTTAGCATAAGCGTTCCCCATTTAGTATAATAATGATAAAAAAAGCCCGCCACCAAAAGAAATTAAATAAACCTAAGATACATATGAAAAGGCGGCGGGCCAATGGTTTTTAATTTGTTGACCTCTGGATAAAGATCAACAGCTTACTGCAGTTTATGTGTTGATTAAATACGTTAAATAACCAGTCCCTAAGGCATGATTTTACATGCCGCACCGGAAAACCGTATTGCTTATTACAAAAAAGTTACCTACCTTGTGTTTGCGAAGACGCCAAAGCAAGAGCCCTAGAATGTTAAGCTTTTAAGGACTGGTGCCAAGGAAAATTTAGCCTGCCTTTGATTTTCACCTCTCTCTCATTGGGCTTACAGCTGCTTTTTAACTTGGTATTTCTTTTAAGCTTTACGATGGGTAACTAGCAAGGTTATTGAAAAAAGATTTTGAGAAAGCACCCTGTTGTTTTACCTCCTCGAGATTAAAACAGCAAACGTTGATTTTTTTAGTTTTCATAGCGGTTGAGTTTAACCACATACGACTTATGTGTTTGAGCTAACGCTGTACAATTTTATTTCAACAACGCTTTTTAAAACAACATTTAAGTAAAGCCAAGCTTCACTCGTTTTCGCATTATGGTTGAACAATAGTACAAAAAGTTTTTCATTAAACGATAAACTTTTTGAAAATATTTTTTCTTAAAATGAAGAAAATTAATCGTTTAGGCGAAATACTGGAAGAAAAAGGCATTTACAATAGGGAAATCGCCAAACTCCTAAATAAATCAGACCAGACTATCTCTAGATGGATTCATAACCACAGGCAACCATCAGTTACTGACCTATACGCTATTGCCGAATATTTAAAGATTGACATTAGAAGCCTCCTTTACCCAAGTGATTGGATAAAAAAGGCCTAAATTGCTTTGAATAGCCAAGTTTATTTTAAAACTTCCGCTACAATTTCATAAGATCTTAATCTCGCTTGATGGTCGTAAATATGAGAAGTCACCATCAGTTCGTCTATTTGAGTATGCTTTAGAAAAGATTGAAGCTGTTCTTTCAGTTTCTCCGGACCAGCAATAAAGGTAAAATCTAACATTTGCTCTACTGCCGCTTCTTCAATGTCGCTCCAAATTCCCTCCATACTATCTACTGGTGGTTGTAACAAACGACGCTTGTTGGTCACAATTCCCATAAACAACATTTTTAAGGAAGTCGACAATCTTTCTGCTTCCTGATCGGTATCCGCAGCAACCACATTCACGCAAGAAAGCACGTAAGGCTTTTGTAGCACGTCCGACGGTCTAAAGTTTTGGCGGTAGATTTGGATGGCCTCAAAAAAATGGGTGGGTGCAAAATGACTTGCGAAGGCATAAGGTAACCCGTAAGATGCTGCCAAATGCGCACTCTCTGTACTTGAACCTAAAATCCAGATGGGCACATTAGTTCCCTCACCTGGAATAGCCCTCACCCTACTGTCGTAATTATCGTCGCCTAAATATTTTTGCAGCTTAAGCACATCTTGCGGGAAATTTTGTGGGGAGTGAAAACGCTCGCCTCTAATTTCAAAAGCGGTTAACTGATCTGTACCTGGTGCCCTTCCCAAACCCAAATCTATCCTATTTGGGTAAATAGTGGCTAATGTTCCAAATTGTTCGGCAATAATTAGTGGTGTATGATTAGGCAGCATAATTCCACCTGAACCCACTCTAATGGTATTGGTATGACCTGCAATATGGCCAATTAATACCGAAGTTGCCGAACTGGCTACACTGATCATGTTGTGGTGTTCAGCTAACCAATAACGGTTATAACCCAAGTTTTCGGCATGTTGCGCCAAACTTACGCTATTGTTAAAAGTATCGGCAATGGTATGTCCTTCTATAACGCCCGCCAAATCCAATACCGAATAAGGCGTTTCTGATAATTTTTTTTCGCTCATGTGTTCTTTCTATAAAGTGTCGATCAGGTTACCCAAAGTGGCAATAGTTTCTTCATTACGTTTATAATAGGTCCACTGTCCTACCCGAGTTGCCGAAACCAATCCAACCCGATGCAACGTCGACAGGTACTCGGAAATGGTGGATTGTGTTAAGCCCGATTTCTTTTGGATATACCCCACACAAACACCAACATCTGTTGACCCGCAAGCCGGTTCGTAATCTGGGAAATGCTCCTCTGGCGACTTTAACCACGTTAAAATCTGCAGCCTCGTTTTATTTGCTAATGCTTTAAATAGCTCTACCTGATCCATGGCACAAAGATATATCGACTTTTTCCGATATTCCAATTATAGGTAGCAGAGATGACAAAAGGGAGATAAATTACGGGCTAGGTACTAGGGGCTAGGAGTTAGGAACTAGTAGTTAGTTGCTAGTGGTTAGGGATTAGGAGCTAGAAACAGTCCCGACCCTTCGGGATTAGTAGCTAGATGCATAGGCCCACAAAATTCCCCTCTTTTAGAGGGGTGCCCAACGGGCGGGGTGTTTTGATTAGTGACTAGGAGCTATAGTCCCAACCCTTCGGGATTAGCTTATTTAGTTCATAAGTTGTCATTTCAGTACTGCCCATTCCCATACCGTCATTTCGACCGTAGTGGAGAAATCTTTGAAGGTCGGTTAATCGTTTAACTGGTTAATTGTTTATTAGAGACTAGTGGTTAGTGGTTAATATTTAGGTGCGTAGGTCCAAAATCCTCCTCTTTTAGAGGGGTGCCCAACGGGCGGGGTGTTTTTTTTGATTAGTTAGCGGTTGAGAATTATCCTATTAGCTTATCAACTCATTACCAAATTATCCAATTATCCAACCTCATTATCACATTACCAAATCCTCACATTGGCTCATTAGCTAATTGTTTACTACTTTTGGGCCAAACCCTAATCTACAAAGCATATGTACAAAATTGGATTAGCTGAAGATGACCCGAAGATTGCCTTACTGATAAAAAGCGGCTTGGAAGAACATGGCTACGAAGTAAGCACCTATCCTGATGGACAAAGTGCACTAAACGCCTTCCAATCTGAAAACTTCCAATTACTGATTTTAGATGTGATGATGCCTAAAATTAGCGGCATAGCCATTTGTCAGCAATTACGTGAACAGCAAAACCACACACCAATTTTAATGCTCACTGCTTTAGGAACCATAGATGATAAAGTAAACGGACTGGCAATGGGTGCCGACGACTATTTGGTGAAGCCTTTTCATTTTAGGGAACTACTTGCCAGAATTGAAGCACTGTTACGTCGACAAAACCTTTCTGGAGCCACTAAGCAGTCCAATAACCAGCTACAATTCGAAGACTTAGTGCTAAATATTCAAAGTAAAGAAGTTAAAAGAGCTGGAACCCTCATTGACCTTACGGCAAAGGAATTCCATTTACTGGAATTGTTTTTGAGAAATCCCAACCGCTTACTTTCCCGTCAATACATTGCCGAACAGGTGTGGGAAGTAAGTTTTGACACAGGAACTAACGTGGTGGACGTATACATTAACTTTTTACGCAATAAAATAGAAAAAGGCTTTGAACGAAAACTCATCCACACTAAAATTGGAATGGGTTATATCTTGAAATAGCTCCCATCCCACCCCAAAACCCTTAAAAGAGGATTAGCTATCTTTGCTGCCATAATCGTAAAATGAAAATAAAAGACCGTTTAGCCCTTTACTTTACCCTAATTAGTACCACGGTATTATTGGCGGTGCTTTTTGCGGTCTATTTTATCTTCATCAAGTTTTTGGAAAGCGACTTTTACGATAGGCTCAACGACAGGGCTTTTATCAACGCTAAATTATACCTCGAAGCGGATGAAATCTCCGCCGACTCCTTAAGACGTGTAAAGATTGCCTATTTGGAAACCCTACATGGTGAGGTAGTCCGTATTTACGATAGCAAGAATAGACCTCGTTTCATTAAAGACCAGCAGCAATTTTGGACCAGCGACGTGATTAATCAAGTACGCAAAGCTGGGAAAATGAAGTTCAAAGAAGGCATGCGACAAACCGTTGGTCTATTTTACAGAGACAACCAAGGTGATTTTGTAATTCTTGCCTCGGCTATCGACCAAAGCACCTATTCGCGTATCGACAAGTTACGAATCAGCATGATTGCCACCTTTTTTGTGATTGCTGTGGGCTTATTGTTATCATCCAGATGGGTGGCCAACCGTATCCTAAAACCATTGAATGTGTTCATTTCCGATGTTAAAAACATCAAATCCAACAATTTGGATTATCGGGTACAAACAGGAGAAAATAAGGATGAAATTAACCTATTAGCACAAAATTTCAACCAGTTAATGGACCATTTGGAACAAGCTTTTATCCTTCAAAAAACCTTTGTGGCCAATGCCTCTCATGAGCTAAGGACACCTATCACCAGTTTATTGATGGAAGCCGAAATTGCGCTGAACCAACCAAGAAGTACGGAAGAATATCAAAAAATCCTGAAATCGGTGATTGAAGACGTAGATAAAATGAACGCCACTATCAACAGTCTTTTAAGTTTGGCTCAAGCCGATTTAGAACTGGGTAATTTACAAACCACCAGCATTAGGATAGACGAGCTTTTATGGCAGCTGCAAATGGAATGGCAAAGAAAAAATGCAGGCAAAGCAACCTTACACATCCAAATGGAAAACTTGCCAGCACAAAGCGAAAAACTGACCATTATTTTCAACCAACCGCTATTGGAAATTGCTTTCAATAACATCATTGCCAATGCTTTTAAATTTTCTAACCAGCAAGATGTGTACTGCATTTTAAGCGTAAATGAACTAGGGCTAGAAATAGCTATTAAAGACCAAGGCAAAGGAATTCCCCAAAACGACGCTTCACAAATCTACCAGCCATTTTATACATCTAGCGAAGAAAATATGCCAAAAGGAAATGGCATGGGCTTATACATGGCCCATAAAATTATCTCACTGGCCAAAGGCGAAATCAGCTTCCACTCTACCGACGAAGGCACCACCTTTTATATTCGATTTGCTTATCATTAAAGCTATCACAGCCCCTTTTTAATCGCTTTTTAATTTCGATTTAATTCGCGTTTAATTCCTTCGAAATAGCTTTGGCAGCAATGAAAATAAAGCTATTTTTTATATGCTGCTTTTTAGCATGCTCCCGTTTTGCGGCTGCACAGGACACCCTAAAATTAACTTTAGCAGATGCTGAAAAACGTTTTTTGGCCAATAATTACCAACTCATACTGGCTAAATACGAGATAGAACAAGCCAAGGCTGAAGTGATTACCGCAAAGCTTTTCGACAATCCAGAAATCAGTCACGAAAACCTTTTCTACAATCACGAAACTAAGCGTTTTCTCGAAACTTCGTTTGCCACGGGGCAGTTCAACACACAGATTTCGCAGCTATTTAAACTGGCTGGCAAACGCAATAAGCAAATCAAACTGGCACAAACCGCTGTAAAGATGGAAGAGTACGAGTATTACGACCTGATGCGCACTTTACGCTACCAGCTTCGCAATAACTTTTTCAAACTTTACGGACTACAACAATCTGCCAAAACCTATAGCCGACAGATTAAGGCATTAGAGCAATTGCTACAAGTGTCTAATAAACAATTGGCTTTGGGCAACATCGCTCAAAAGGATATTATCCGTATCAAATCGTTGTTGTACAACCTACAAATAGAACGCCAACAGATGAATACAGAAATTGCCGATTTAGGCACCGAGTTAAAGCTTCTTACTCAAATCAGTCCAAATATGGTGATTGAAACCGTAGCCGAAATAAATACTCAAAAACAAGCTACCTCTTCGCTCCTGCCCTATACTACCTTACTAGATTCGGCCATGAACAACAGAGTTGACCTTAAAAACTCGCAAATGGCCATTACTTATGCACAACAAAACTTAAGGTTACAAAAAGCCAATGCCATTCCTGATGTACAGCTTTCTTTAGCTTACGACTTAAAAGGCAACTATCCTGAGAAATATACAGGTATCGGCATCAGCATGCCTATCCCTTTGTTCAACAGAAATCAGGGAGAAATTAAAAAAGCTAAAATTGCCATCGAAGCACAACAAGCAACACACCAGCAATTAGAAAACACTTTAGCTAATGAAGTATTTAAGGCTTATCAAAATGCAAATCGCGTAGAGGAGCTTTACACTAGCATGGACAATAATTTTGGCACCGACTACCAAAAACTTATCGATGAGGTGACCGTAAACTTCAGCAAAAGAAATATCAGCTTATTAGAATTCTTAGATTTTTACGAGGCTTACAAGGACCACGTCTTACAATACAACCAACTACTTTTTGAGCGCAACAATGCCAAAGAGGAAATCAACTTTGTTACAGGAACCAGCATTTATAAATAACAGCATGTCTAATTTTACATCATCAAAAAAATACTTCTTCGTTCTTTCATTAGTGGGCCTAGTGGCACAAAGCTGCACCACCACCAATGCTCCTGCAGGTAAAGAGCAGTTCGAAATTACCGATTCCCTGCTCAGCAAACTCATGATTGATACCGTACAATCGGCAAATAACAGGACCGATTTAAACTTCTCAGCCAAAATTACCGCCAATGAAGACTTACAAGCCTCGGTATATCCAATGGTGAGCGGTATTGTGGGCAACGTAAATGTGAAAATTGGCGACAGGGTTAACCGCGGACAATTATTGACCAGTATAAACAGTGCCGAGATGGTAGGTTTTGACAAAGAAGTAGTAAGTGCCAATGCAGAGTTAAAAAATGCCGAAAGAGCATTTAAACAAGCAGAAGAACTTTATAAAGGTGGCTTAACTTCTGCAAGAGAAATGGAAGAAGCACAAAACGATTTTGTAATCAAAAAAGCGGAGTTACAAAGAGCTAAAAGCGTGCTAAAACTAAATGGTGGCAATAGTAAAGGTGCTTATCAAATTACTTCGCCCATTAGCGGATATATCGTAGAGAAAAACTTGAACAGCCACATGCAATTGCGTCCCGACCACGAAGGGGTAGTTTTCAAAGTTGCCGACTTATCAAGCGTTTGGGCAGTCATCAACGTTTACGAATCGGAATTGGCCATGCTCAAAGAAGGCGATGCTGTGGAAGTATCCGTATTATCGTATCCTGAGAAAATGTACCACGGTAAAATCGAACGTATTTACCAAACTATCGATAACGAAAGCAAGGTCATTAATGCTAGGGTAAGCATCAGCAATAAAGATTTGAGTTTAAAACCAGGCATGATGGCTACCGTAAAAGTGATGGCAAAATCAGACATCAACCTGCCTTCTGTAAATCCACAAGTGGTTATTTTCGACGAGAATAAAAACTACGTACTAGTGCTAGATGACAAACATAAAGTACGCATTCAGGAAATAGAAATTGGTCGCAAAACCAGCAATCGTACTTATGTAAGTAAAGGTTTAAATCCTGGTGATAAAGTAATCGCCTCTAAGCAGGTATTCCTTTTTGAAAGTTTGAAATAACACGCTCGTAATGTCCGTGACTTATTGCGTCATTCCGGATTTATTTCGGAATCGTAATACGAAAGAAAATAAAGTATAACCGTGCCATCGCTTTAAGATTAGCTACGCTGAGCACTTTGTGGTTCCCGCCTATGCGGAAATGACGACCGGCAAAAAAATATCCAACATGAACAAGTTCATCAAAACCATTATCGGGTTTTCCCTAAAAAATAAATATTTCATTTTCTTTACTACGTTCATCCTCATTTTGGCGGGCTATTTCAGCTTCAAAAAAACCACTATCGAGGCCTTTCCCGACGTTACCAATACCAGTGTCACCATTATTACGCAATGGCCTGGTAGAAGTGCCGAAGAAGTAGAGAAATTCGTAAGTCGTCCGCTGGAGATTGCCATGAACCCCACGGAAAAACGGACCAGCATCCGCTCTTCTTCCCTTTTTGGGCTATCTATTGTAAAGGTTACTTTTGATGATGATGTAGATTATGCTTTTGCTCGTGTACAAATCAATAACCATATTGAAGAAGCAGATTTACCCGAAGGCGTACAACCAGAAGTTCAGCCTCCCTACGGACCCACTGGTGAAATTTTCCGATACACGCTCACTAGCGACAAAAAGACCATCAGGGAACTTAAAACCATTCAGGATTGGACCATTCAACGTGAACTATTATCGGTTTCAGGCATTGCAGATGTGGTAAGTTTTGGTGGTGAGGTAAAGACCTATCAAATTACCGTTGACCCTCAAAAAGCCATTCAATACAACATTAGTGCAACTGAACTTTTTGAAGCAGTTTCCAAAAGCAACATCAATGTTGGTGGCGATGTGATTGTACAAGGCGGACAAGCCTATGTGGTACGTGGCATTGGGGTGCTTAACAATATCGAAGAGATTAAAAATGTAGTGGTAGACAACTATAATGGCACGCCTATTTACGTAAAAACCATTGCAGAAGTGACTGAATCGGCCCTACCACGTTTGGGACAAGTAGGTAGAGATTACGACCCCGATGTAGTAGAAGGCATTGTAGTGATGCGCAAAGGCGAAAACCCAAGTGAAGTCATTAAAAAGCTGAAAGTAAAAATTGAAGACATCAACAACAACATTTTGCCAGATGATGTTAAAATCAAAGCCTTTTACGACCGCGAAGACTTAGTAAATTTTGCTACCCATACCGTAATGGGCAATATGTTCGAAGGAATACTATTTGTAACCGTAATTGTTTTCCTTTTTATGGCCGATTGGCGTACTACTTTAATTGTATCTGTAGTTATTCCTTTGGCCCTATTATTTGCCTTCATCTGCCTAAAACTAAAGGGAATGTCGGCCAACTTGCTTTCCATGGGTGCTATCGACTTTGGAATCATCATAGATGGTGCCGTAGTGATGGTAGAAGGTATTTTCGTAGTGCTCGACCATAAGGCCAAAGCTGTAGGCATGGAGAAATTCAACAAAATCAGCAAGCTAGGGCTCATCAAAAAGGCTTGTTTAGAAAACGGAAAAGGAATTTTCTTTGCCAAACTGATTATCATTACAGGTTTGATGCCCATCTTTACCTTCGAAAAAGTAGAAGGTAAAATGTTCTCACCTTTGGCTTGGACCTTGAGCTTTGCCCTATTGGGAGCCTTGTTACTTACCTTTACTTTAGTACCAGCTATGGCCAGTATGCTCCTTAAAAAGAATGTACGGGAAAAGCATAATTTCTTTTTGGAATTCATCACCAAGCACACTTTAAAACTTTACGATAAATGTTTTAAATTCAAAAAAATAGCATTCACAACCTCAATTATCATTTTAATTGTTGGCGTAGTGAGTTTCAAGTTTTTGGGAAGTGAATTTTTGCCGAATTTAGATGAAGGTTCCATTTATGTTCGTGCTACTGGTCCACTCAGTATTTCATTGGATGAAACCAAAAAGCTATCCAATGAAATGCGTAAAATCTTCTTAAGCTTTGAAGAAGTAAAACAGGTACTCTCCCAAACAGGACGACCTAATGACGGTACTGATGCTACCGGCTTTTACAACATGGAATTCCACGTAGACATTTACCCAAAAAAGGAATGGAGGCGTAAACAAACCAAGGAACAACTGATTGAACGCATGCAGGAAAAACTGAAAGGATTTCCAGGCATCAGCTTAAATTTCTCCCAACCAATCTCAGATAATGTGGAAGAAGCCGTTTCTGGGGTAAAAGGCTCCATTGTAGTAAAACTATTCGGTGAAAATTTTGAGTTTATCGAACAGGAAGAAGAAAAAATATACAATATCCTTAAAACCGTTGATGGCATTGAAGATTTGGGAATCCTGAGAAACCTGGGTCAGCCTGAACTTCAAATAGACCTTAGTCAACGCAAAATGGGATTATATGGTGTAAGTACTGCCGATGCAAACGCCGTAGTAGAAATGGCCATTGGAGGTAAAGCTGCTACCCAAATATATGAGGGTGAGAAAAAATTCGATTTGGTGATCCGTTATCCAGAAGATTTCAGGAATGACGAAACAGCCATCGCCAACCTACGTGTACCTACCATTTCGGGTTCAAAAGTACCGCTGGGTGAAATTGCCCGCATCAATAAAATTACGGGTCCTAGCATGATTTACCGCGACAAACACACCCGCTACGGCGCAATTAAATTCTCTATTCGTGGTAGAGATATGGGAAGTGTAATTGCCGAAGCGCAACAAAAAGTAAACGCAGCCATCAAGCTGCCAAAACCATACCGTTTAGAATGGGCAGGAGACTTTGAAAATCAGCAAAGGGCAAGCAAGCAGCTTTCCCAAGCGGTTCCTATTAGTTTATTGCTTATTTTCTTTATCCTGTTCATTTTATTCGGCAATGCTAAAGATTCCCTCCTAGTACTCAACAACGTACCTTTCGCGATGATTGGTGGTATTTTAGCCTTACTCGCAACAGGCATCAATTTTAACATCTCGGCAGGAATAGGTTTCATTGCGCTGTTTGGTATTTGCGTACAAAACGGGGTAATCCTTATCACCAAGTTTAAAAGCAACATCGCCGAGCTTAAACATCATCCAACATGGACTTTTGCCGATGCCGTGAAAGACGGTGTAGCTAACCGCATGCGCCCTGTAATTATGACCGCACTAATGGCCGCTATCGGGCTATTGCCAGCAGCACTTTCTACAGGAATAGGCTCCGAAGCATCTAAACCATTAGCAGTAGTAGTTATTGGAGGTTTAATTACCAATACCTTGTTTAATTTGTTTGTATATCCTATTGTTTTTTACTGGAGTTATAAGAAAAAGGTTAAACATTTACAGCAGGTGATTAGTTAGTGCTAACCTTTGCGTTCTTTGCGTCACTCTTCTTTTCCTTCGCGTTAAAATTTAACCGCAAAGAGTTTTGAAGTATTCGCAAAGAACGCAAAGTATTTTCGCGTTAAAAAAACAACTAAAGCTATTTGACGAAAATCATTTATTCCTATCTAAGTATTTATCATATTTGCATAAATCATTAACTCAAAACCACTAGTATATTTAGATATGAAAAAATTAAGCTTACTGATATTATTTGCAAGTTTTGCTTTTTTCGCAAATGCGCAAACCGCTCCCAGCAAAGCATCTACTCAAAAAATTGAGAAAAAAAACGTAGAAGTTGCCTGTGGCGAATGTATGTTCAAAATGCCTGGCAAAGGGTGCGACTTGGCCATAAAAATTGATGGTGCAACCTACTTCGTTGATGGTCGAAAAATTGACGATTTTGGTGATGCACATGCTGACGACGGTTTTTGCAATGCCGTTAGAAAAGCAGTAGCTACAGGTGAAGTAGTTGATGGTAGATTTAAAGCCAAATCAATCCAATTGGTGGAAGAAAAGAAAACTTCAAAACCAAAGTCATAATCATTACAGCCACAGATATACAGATTTTAGTTTCAATTTTTATTTGTGCATCTGTGGCTAAACCATATCCTCTGCAAAAAATCTTTGGTGAAGACGTTCAACTTGACTATGATTTACTGCCTATATACCTTCTTTGATTGAATTTTGAACAATTTCTTGGTAAGGTGCTCGTCAAATTTAACTACAGTAAACTAATCAGTTTCAATTTTTATCCGTGTATCTGTGGCTAAACCATATCTTTGCAGCATGACAAAGTTATCGGTTAACATCAACAAAATAGCCACTTTGCGCAATAGCAGAGGCGGCAATAATCCTGATTTGGTAAAAGTTGCCTTGGATTGTGAACGTTTCGGCGCACAAGGCATTACGGTACATCCCCGACCAGATGAGCGACATATCCGTTACCAAGATACTTTTGACCTTAAAGCTGTTATCGCTACAGAATTTAATATAGAAGGCAACTGCAAGGAACAGAAATTTGTAGACCTTGTATTGGCCAACAAACCCGCACAAGTAACCTTGGTTCCTGATGCAGAAGGCCAAATTACCTCTAATCATGGTTGGGACACCATCAAACATCAAGATTACTTAAAGGAAATGGTAGCTGTATTTAAAAATGCAGGCATTCGTGTTTCTATTTTTGTTGACCCTGTGGTGGAAATGGTAGAAGCGGCTGTAAGCACTGGAACCGATAGAATTGAACTTTATACCGAAGCTTACGCTCAACATTACCATAGCGATAGAGAAAAAGCCATTGCTCCTTACCTAGCGGCAGCCATCAAAGCAAACGAATTAGGCCTTGGAATTAATGCAGGTCACGATTTGGATTTGCACAATCTGAAATATTTTGCACAAACCATCCCTAATTTATTAGAAGTTTCTATTGGCCATGCCTTAGTAAGCGATGCCCTTTATTTAGGATTGGAAGAAACCATTAAACGTTATTTGGCACAACTTAATTAGTAGTTAGGGATTAGGGGCTAGGTATTAGTTTTAACCGCTAGATACTAGTTCCTAACTCCTGGCTACTTCTAATTCAACTATGTTAAGAGGCATTTTATTAGTACTATTTGGCGCTTGTAGTTTCGGGATACTTTCAACCTTTGTAAAACTGGCCTACAAAGAAGGTTATACCCTTGGCGACGTGACAGGTACACAGGCGCTATTTGGGGTTATTCTTTTGTGGAGTATTTACTTCATCCAGCGCAAAACGCAAAGCAAAGACCAACCAAAACCTGTTATCAAAACCCATTGGCTTAAATTAATGTTGGCGGGTACCGTTACGGGTTTGGTGAGCTTAACTTACTATCAATGCGTAAAACTTATCCCCGCTTCTATAGCCATTATTTTGTTAATGCAATTTGTGTGGATAAGCTCGCTGTTAGAATTTATCTTTTTTAAAAAGAAACCTAATCGACTTCAAATACTCGCCATCATCTTCATTTTAGTAGGTACCGTTGCCGCCAGTGGTTATTATGAAAATTCGGGCGGTAGCCTTAGCCTACTTGGTATTGGCTATGGACTTGTGGCTGCCCTTTGTTATGCTACCTTTTTATTGCTTAACGGTAATTTAGGTAACGAATACCCTCCTATCCAAAAAAGTGCATTGATGATTACTGGCGCCTGTATCTTAATCTTTTTGGCACTGCCGCCACACTTTTTAATCAACGGAGCTTTAGGTGGTAGCTTATTCAAGTGGGGATTGATTTTGGCCATCTTTGGAACGGTGATTCCTCCTTTATGCTTTGCTTCTGGTATTCCTAAAATTGGCTTAACATTAAGCTCTATCCTCAGTTCTTCTGAGCTTCCTGTAGCGGTAAGCATGTCGGCATTGGTGTTGCATGAACAAGTAAGCTTTATTCGCTGGATTGGTGTATTGATTATTTTATCATCAATGATTCTTCCAAATTTGGAAAATTTAAAGAAGGCGAATAACTTTAAAAGAAAAACTTAAATTTAGACTTCACTGTTACCTATTAGCGTCATTCCCGTGAAAACGGGAATCTTAAAGCGTGATACATTTCTTATCGCATTAAGCTCCTCAATCGAGTTGAGGATGACGCCTAAATGAAAACCAGTAAGTACTCAAATAAAACGCTATGAAAAAGACCATATTAGCTACCCTATTAGCTACAGCCTTATTTGCTTGCAAAAACACTTCTACCATCAATACAGATGAAGCTGGAAAAGTAATCACCACTTACCTGAAAGGTAATCCAGAATACAAATCCACTAAGTTTGATTTTGGGGAACTTAAGTTTAATAGCGAAAAAGAATACGCTGAATTGGAAAATTACCGCCAACTAGCGGATGAAGGCTATATCACCTTAACCTTGCTTAGCTCTAAAAAGAAATTCTTATCAAAAGATAGCAGTTATGTATACAGCGCTAAATTGACCCAAAAAGCTAGTGAATTTGTACTCAAGCAGGATGCTAATCAAGCAACGGTTAAAGCAGTAACTTATGAACTTACGGATGAAAAACCTGTTGACTTCTCCAAAGTGAATGATGCAACGGCCAAAGTAACCGTATCCTTAAAAAAGACCAATACACCCTTCGCCCCTTTCCAAAGGAAACCTGAAGAAAACAGCGAATTCTTAACCAAAACCTATCGCTTAAAGTTCGATAAAGAAGAAGGTTGGAGAGTGAAGAGATAGTGTTTTAGTGGTTAGGGATTAGGAACAAGGGGTAAGGACTTAAAGGCATTGTTCATCAATTTGTTTTCTACGACACAAGAAAGTCTAGTTAAGGCAAATAATCGGTACAAGTTTTTCTATTCGCTAGATTTCTCCTCGTACCTCGTTCGAAATGACGAAAAGCGAACCGCTTCTGCTATGACATGTTAACTTTTGTCATTAACAAGTATATCGTGTATAGATATTCTGTCCCGTCATTTCGACTGAAGCGCAGCGAAATGGAGAAATCTAATAACTGTATGATTACTTTTTAAAACTAACAATGACGTTTTGTTGCTGCAATATGGCTACTAAGCTTTTAAAAAACTGACTGTAATAAAAACTCTTTGCGTTCTTTATGAATACTTCATCCCGTATGTAAGGGAATGCGCTAAAAAATATAACTGCAAAGGAAAAGAAGGGCATCACTAAGAACGCAAAGGCCAGAACACTTCAATTTCCCTTCCTTCAATATTGCACAAAAACATTGCAAACTCAACCTGATAGCAACAGAAATACTTTTTGTTGTACCCACCGAACAAACCTCACAGGTTTTAAAAACCTGTGAGGTTTAGGGTATTGCCAATGTCAAAAAGATTGAAGTGAATAGCAGGACTACAGTAACCTATGCAAATGGAAACCCTGCTTTTCAAAACTATCAAACCATAAAACAGTCATTTCCCTACAAAAACGATAGATTTTATCAGCTCTAATATGACTTTTATTAAGGATTTGTTACGATAATATCTCCTGTAAAATCCTTACCTTTGCGGGCATTAAAAATGCTAGCATTCAATGAGCTTAAACATCCATTACCAAGAGAACTTTAAAGACCGCCATATTGCGCCAAATGAGGCCGATACCAAGGCAATGTTAGAAACCGTGGGCGTTAATTCTATCGACGAATTAATTGAGCAAACGATTCCTGCAACCATCAGATTAAAGCAAGGTTTAAACCTTCCAGAGGCAAAATCTGAAGTTGATTACTTAAGCAGCCTTAAACAAACGGCTTCTTTAAACAAAGTTTTCAAATCATTTATTGGACAGGGTTATTATGACAACATCACCCCTGGTGTAATTTTACGTAACGTATTTGAAAATCCAGGATGGTACACGCAATACACGCCATATCAGGCTGAAATTGCACAAGGTCGTTTACAGGCTTTGTTGAATTTTCAAACCATGGTCATTGACCTTACTGGAATGGAGATTGCTAACGCATCTTTATTAGACGAAGGTACTGCCGCTGCCGAAGCCATGTTTATGCAATACAGCTTGCGCAAAAAAGAACAAGGCAACAAGTACTTTGTGTCTGAAGCTATTTTTGCTCAAACCATTGATATTTTAAAAACCAGAGCTAATCCTTTCGGAATTGAGTTGGTTATTGGCAACCATGAAACTTTTGAACCTAATGCAGAGTTCTTTGGTGCAATTGTTCAATACCCAGCTGGAAACGGAGAAGTTTACGACTATAGCAATTTTGCAACTGCCCTACACGAGCAAAGCGTTAAATTAACCGTTATTGCTGATTTATTAAGCTTAACCTTGTTGACTCCTCCAGGAGAATGGGGTGCTGACGTAGTAGTAGGTACTACACAACGTTTTGGTATCCCAATGGGATTTGGTGGTCCTCATGCGGCATTTTTTGCCACTAAAGATGAGTACAAACGTTCAATCCCAGGTCGTATTATTGGCGTAACCATTGATAGCAATGACAATTATGCTTTGCGTATGGCGCTACAAACTCGTGAGCAGCACATCCGTAGAGATAAAGCGACTTCTAACATTTGTACAGCACAAGCTTTATTGGCCATTATGGCTGGCTTTTACGCTGCTTACCACGGTCCAAAAGGCTTAAAATTAATTGCTGAACGTACACATGGTTTAACAATTTCATTAGCAGAATCGTTAAAAGCAATTGGCTACAAAGTAAATAACCAAGCTTATTTTGACACCATTGAAGTTGAACTTGGCGATTTAAAAGGTGCTATTCATAAAGATTGTTTAGACAACAACATTAACCTTAACTATAAAGGTGACAAAGCAACCATCTCATTAGACGAAACTACCAATTTTGAAGATGTTAGTTTATTGGTTCGTATTTTCTCTAAAGTAAAAGCAATTGCTACAGATAGCGTAGTGGTAGTTGACAATGTAAGCACCACTATTCCTGCTGCTTTACAACGTACCAGCGAATACTTAACTCATCCAGTGTTTAACTCGCACCACTCAGAACATGAGATGTTGCGTTACATCAAATCATTAGAGACTAAAGATTTATCACTTTGTCATTCGATGATTGCTTTAGGTTCATGTACCATGAAACTTAACGCCACTACAGAAATGATTCCTGTAACTAGGCCTGAGTTTAGTAAAATTCACCCATTTGCGCCTAGCGACCAAGTTTTAGGTTACTATACCGTATTTGATGAACTGGATAAATGGTTGAGTGAAATCACTGGTTTTGCTTCGATGAGCTTCCAACCTAATGCTGGTGCTCAAGGTGAATACGCAGGTTTAATGGTAATTAGAGCTTACCACCAAGAC